>ERZ652152.19-NODE-19-length-115002-cov-19.0717_pt1 | contig 115002 bp, 93 predicted proteins | sample MGYA00514757_ERZ652152 | MGnify/ENA metagenome assembly ERZ652152
TCACAGCCGTGTATGTCTTGTTCCTCGAGAGGAACGTGAAATAGCTTTTAAGGTTAAAGTTGCTCATATTTTATGCTGTTATTATGTTTCATTTTTCGTGCGCCTTACAGCCTTTTTCTGTGCTGTTTGCCGCATTTGGTTTGTTGGTCTATAACCGATTGATAATCAAAAGGTTATGTGAGGCATTGCAAAAGACCGTCTTTTATCCTCTGAAAGGTGCCCTTTTACAGCCTGAAAGGCCATGTTTTGCAGTGTGAAAGACCACCTTTTGCATTACTCCTTCGCGGCTGTTGCCTTGCGGCACTGTTGCCAACGCGAAATATATTTACATCTGACGGTTTCCGTAATGTATCTTTTCCGATGTCAGACACGGCTCATTCTGTCGGCATGTCAAGTTTGGCGTGATTATTCGAGTATGAGTATTTCGTTGTTCTTATAGCCCTCATATCCGCTCACTATCACCTGCTCGCCCGGTTCGAGGCCCTCAAGCACCTCATAATATTGCGGATTTTGCCGCCCTATGCGTATCTTGCGCCTGTATGCCTTGCGGCCGTCCTTGTCTAGAACGAATATCCACGAGCCTCCCGTCACGCTGTAAAACGTGCCTTTGGGTATGATTATTGCCTTTTTCGACTCGCCAAGTTGCAGGTCGACATAGTAGGTCTGTCCTGTGCGTATGTTCTTCGGGCGCGAGCCGCTGAAGGTGAAGTCTATCTTGAAGCGGCCTTCGCGCACCTCCGGATACACCTTGCGCACGGTCAGACGATATGTCTTGCCGTTCTGCTCGAACGTGGCTGACAGTCCGGCATGCACGCGGTCGATGTAGTGCTCGTCCACCTGCGCCTCCACCTTGTAGTCGCTCAGGTCGTTGATGACGCCTATTTTCTGTCCCGGCGATATGCTCTGGCCGAGTTCTACGTCCAGCAGGCCAATCTCTCCGTCTATTGTAGAGCGCACGTTCAGCCTTGCCTTGCGCTCGCGCACCAGCTCTACGTTCTTGCGCATCGACGCCAGGTCTGAAGCCATCTGCTCCACCTGCGAGCGGTTAAGCTCGTTGGTCTTCTTGAGCCGCTGCCTTATCAGCTTCTCCTTCTGCACCGACAGCTCATATTCCTCCTTAGCCTTCAGATAGTCTTCGCGCGAGTTAAGCTCCTCCTTCTGCAGCGCCGCCTGGTGGTTGTAGGCCCTGCGCTTTGTCTTTACGTCCATGCTCAGCTGCAGCGCCTCGTTGCTGTTGTTCAGCCGGTCCTGTTCCATCGACAGGCGCGTGCTGCGCAGCATGTTCTGCTTTTCAGCCAGTTCGCTCTCTGCGTTGAGTATCTCGAGGTCGAGGTTAGAGTTGTTGAGGCGTATTATCACGTCGCCCTTGCTCACGTGTGTGCCTTCCTCCTTAACCTTTTCGAGCACAACGCCGCCTTCTTCCGACGATATCTGCACCACTTGTATGGGCACCACGCTGCCGTCTACGCTCACGTAGTCGTCAAACTGTGCCTTGCTTACCTTGCCTATGCTGAGGCCGCGGCGGTCTACACGCAGCGTCGACGTGAAGTTCATCGTGGCGAGCCATATCAGCAGCACTATTATAAGTGCGCCTCCGCCGGCCCACAGCCAGTATTTTTTGGGAATCCAGTATTTCTTCTGTTTCAGTTTAATGTCCATAGCGGTTCGTTGTTTATGTAGTATCTTACGAGTTTCTGCCTTATGGCGAGCAGCATTCTCAGCTGCAGCAGTGTTATGCTGCTTTCGAGATAAGTCTGCGCCGCCTCGTGTATGTCGAACGTAGAGAGCATGCCCTCCTCATATTTGCGGTAAGACAGGCGGTAGGCCAGCGAGTCGGCAGCCACCTTCTTCTCCATCTGTCTCACTTCCTTCTGGTAGCCCTCATAGTCGGTTACGGCCTGCAGGGCGGCGTCGTTCAGCTTGCGCCGTGCGTCCTGTGCGTCGAGCATGGCGAGCTGATAGTCGGCCTTGGCGCGCTTTACCGAGCTCCATGTGGAAGGAGAGAAGATGGGGATAGACAGTGTAAGGTAGACATACTCGCCCAAGTTGTTGCGAAACTGCGACCTGAACGGCAGTCTGTCCTGATGTTGAGAGAGATTTATGTAGTAGTTGGTTGATACGCCGGCACCCAGCGACAGCTGCGGCAGCAGGTCGGCACGTCTTATTTTCCATTCGAGCCTTGCCTTCTCGACGTTGGCTTCTGCCATTATTATGTCGGGCTTGCCGCTTAGCGCCATGCTGTCCACCGTGAGACTTGAGGGAATCTGCGACGTAAGCGCAGCCATCGAGCAGTCGGGGCTGAGCGAGTCGGCGGCAGGATAGTTCATAGCCGTCTTCAGGGCAATAAGGGCGGTGCGTGCCAGATTCTTCTGGTGTAGCAGGTTGTAGTCGTCCTCAGCCACCTGACTCTCCATCTGCACCAGGTCCGGCCGGCTCTTCTCGCCCAGTTCGTACAGTCTGCGCGTCTTTGCCAGCAGAGCCTTCGAGTCGGCAAGCTTTCTGTCGGTAAGTTCTATCGACTTGATGGCATACACGGCGTCGACAAACTTCTGCATCACGTCTATGGCCTTGTCGTCCTTAGCCTTCTGCAGCGCCGTGGCAGCCGTGTTCTTGGTTATGCGGGCCTTGCGGAACGCGTTCCATGTGTGCCCCCAGTCAACCACGGGCAGCGACGCACTTATCTGATAGCCGTTGTTGAATGTAGTAACGTTGTTATATGTGTTGGTCTCAGGGTCGATGTTTCGTCCCCAGTTGTACTGTCCGCTCACCTGGGCCGAGACGCTTGGCAGGAAGTCGAGCAGCGAGGTGCGGTATTCCGTCAGGGCCTGTTTCTGCTCTATGCGCTCGCGTCCCACTTCGGTAGCATGCTCAATGGCATAACTGACGCAGCGGTCGAGCGACCATTCCTGTTGCGCGCCGGCAGCCCCAGGGGCGGCAAGTGCGAGAGTAATTATGGCAATTTTCATATTCATACACCATTATCATTGCCAAAACCGTGCCAAAATACCTATGTTGCAGTATATCAAGTAGATACGGCAAATCCGCGTTTTTGTGAGTGTCCAAAAATTAGACACTGGCGTATAAAAATTGGACAACAGGCACGGTTGAGGCCGGAAAATGGCTTTATGCAGGCTGTCTTGCTGCTTTTAGCCGTGCCGCGAGCCGTATGGCTGTGCGTGTGATGGGGCATGAAGGTGGCATACAGTAATATTATTTGTGAATATCTTAAAATTTAGTGTCCAAAAACTTTACACACTCTTGCTTTTGTCGGTTATACAACCTATCTTTGCATTGAAATGAAACAGGGAACAATACTTATTGTAGACGACAACCGCAACATCCTGACCACCGTGAAGATGCTGCTCGAGAACACCTTTGAGCATATTGTCGCCATAGCCAATCCGAACAATATTCCGGCGCACCTGCGCGAGGACAAGCCCGACGTGGTGCTGCTCGACATGAACTTTCAGAGCGGAATAAACAGCGGCAACGAGGGACTTTATTGGCTCGGACAGATCAAGAAGATGCGTCCGCAGGCCAAGGTGGTGCTGTTTACGGCGTATGCCGACATCGAACTGGCCGTAAGCGGGATTAAGGCGGGCGCCACTGACTTCATCGTAAAGCCGTTTGACAACGACAAGCTGATAGCCACGCTGAAGGAGGCGTGCAGCAAGTCGGCCGGCGGCTCTGATGCAGGCAGCGGCGAGAGCGGCATGTACTGGGGCGTGGCTCCGTGCATGCAGGAACTCAGACTTATGGTAACTAAGGTGGCAGCGACCGACGCCAACATACTGATAACCGGCGAGAACGGCACGGGCAAGGAGGTGCTGACCAACGAGATTCACCGTCTGTCGCACCGTAGCGGCAAGAGTCTGATGACGATAGACATGGGAGCCGTGAGCGAGACGCTGTTTGAGAGCGAGCTGTTCGGCCATGTCAAAGGGGCATTCACCGACGCCAAGGCAGACAAGGCAGGCAAGTTTGAACTGGCTGAAGGCGGCACGCTGTTTCTCGACGAGATAGGCAACCTGAGCTACGCATTGCAGGCAAAGCTGCTGACAGCCCTGCAGCGCCGCAGCATTGTGCGCGTGGGCGGCAGTGTGCCTATACCTATCGACGTCAGACTGATATGCGCCACAAACCGCGACCTCAGCGATATGGTGGCTAAGGGCGAGTTTCGCGAAGACTTGCTCTACCGCATCAACACGATACATCTGCATCTGCCCTCGCTCCGTGAGCGTAGAGAAGACATTCCGGCGCTGGCGCGCCTCTTCCTCAACAGGTATGCGGCAATGTATAACAAGCCCGCAATGGAGCTAACGCCGGCTGCCGAACAGAAAATAAAGGATATGCCGTGGTATGGCAACATCCGCGAACTGCAGCACGCAATAGAGAAGGCCGTGATATTGAGCGACGGCAGGGAGATAGGCGAGCAGGACATAAGCGGCAGCGCGTCTGTTGCGGAGAAGCCTATGGAAGGCGTGCAGACTATAGGCGAGATGGAGAGCCGGCTGATAGAAAAGACTATACGCGAGTGTGACGGCAACCTGTCGCAGGTGGCGTCGAGGCTTGGCGTGTCGCGCCAGACATTGTATAACAAAATAAAGAAGTATGGACTTTGATATTGCTCTTCTGCTCCTGTTTGCCGTCGTTGCGGCCGCAGGCTGCCTGTATTTCTGGCGGCGCTACAGGTCGACCGTCAGAAAGGTAACCTTCCTTTTCAACGCTATCGACAACGGCGACTATAGCTTCCGCTTTGCTGAGGGCGACAAGGCGGCAGGCGACAGAGTGCTTAACAGGTCGCTGAACCGGGTGAAAGACATACTGATGCATGCGCGCGATGAGCAGATGGAGCGAGAGAAATACTTTGAACTTATACTTGATTCTGTCGACACGGGCATTATCGTGGTTGAGGAAGGCCGTGGGGTGGTGCTGCGCTACAACCGTGCCGCACAGAAACTTCTGCAGCGTGAGGTGATAACGCACGTTGACCAGATAAAGGAGACGATGAAAAACTTCTCGTCGCGCGAGACCAACACATTCTTGAAAGGGCGCCGTGTGAGGATTGTTGCCTTCAGCGACATCAAGGGCGAGCTTGCCAATCAGGAAATCGACTCGTGGGTTAAGCTTATACGTGTGCTTACTCATGAAATCATGAATACCGTAACACCTATTGTGTCGCTCAGTGATACGCTGCTGCGCCATTCGGAAGGCGAACAGCATGAAGGACTTTCTGTAATCAACCGCACAGGCAAGGAACTGGTCAAGTTTGTTGAGAACTACCGCCGATTTACCCATGTTCCTGCGCCGCAGCCTACGCTCTTTTACGTTAAGCCGTTTCTTGAGCGGATGGCAAGTCTTGCCAGACAGTATCTTAAAGACGGATGCACTGTTGAGGCCGACGTGCTTCCGGGCGATCTTATTGTATATGCCGATGAGGGACTTATAAGCAGGGTGGTGTCTAATCTGCTGAAAAATGCTGCCGAGGCAGTATCTGCCGGTGGGCATATATGGATGAAGGCTTACACCGGCGAGAACGACACTGTGGTGATAGACGTAATAGATGACGGACCGATGATACCCGACGATGTGGCCTCTCACATATTTGTGCCTTTCTTCACGACAAAGAAAGAAGGCAGTGGCATAGGGCTTTCTATATCCAGGCAGATAATGCGTGTGAGCAACGGCTTTATCTCTCTTGTTACTGACAGAGCTAACCGACTGACTATCTTAAGGCTTATATTCAACTAATTTCTGTCTTGTACCGGTGTGACGAGTTTTACAAGGCAACTCATCACACTGTATGTGTCTATCATTCAGTTTATTAAAGGCAAATGTGATGAGTGATAAGTTTATTCAGAAACTTTTATTGCATATACTTATAGGCAGGATTCCTGATTTATTCTCCATGTCTTTGTGTATATGTAACAAGGCATAAAAAAAGCTGCCCCAAAATGTTTGAGACAGCTTTTTGTTTATTGTTTTGCTTTAAGGATTATTCAGCACGGAGTGTGAAACGCTTGAAAGCAACAACTGTGAGCTCCTTGTCGGCAGCCTGCAGGTACTGAGCAACAGTCTGCTTGCTGTCCTGGATGAACTCCTGGTTGAGCAGGCAAGAATCCTTGTAGAACTTAGCCATACGGCCCTTAGCGATGTTCTGAACCATCTGCTCGGGCATGTTGGCAGCCTTCTGCTCAGCTGTTTCTTTCTTTATCTTGCGTATCTCTTCAGCCTGAGCCTCTGTGATGTTGCCTTTAGCAATACCCTCAGCGATGTGCTCCTCGTTCTCAGCGATGTAGAGATTGAAGCCAGCCTTCTTCAGGGCAGCCTCTACAGCCTTGTTGATCTGCTCCTCTTTTGTCTTCTCGATAGCAACAGTCAGCTCAGTGTCTTTAACTTCCTGAGGAACGCTTGCCTCGTCGAGAGCAACAGGGTTCATAGCTGCTACCTGCATAGCAACAGCGTGAGCCTGCTCTTCAGCCGGCTTGTTAGTCTGAACCATTGTGCAGAGCAAGTGCTTGTTCATGTGGTCATAAACAGACACGTTGTCGCCTTCGAGATAGAGATATCCGTCAAGTTCGGTCTTCTCGCCTGTGATACCAGAGCGTGCGATAACCTCGTCCTGAACAGTGCTTCCGTTCAGAGGCAGAGCCTTAACTTCGTCAAGAGTCTTAGCCTTGGCAGCAACGGCAGCATCAAGGATGCTCTGTGTCAGAGCGATGAAGTCTTTACCGTTAGCAACGAAGTCGGTCTCGCACTTCAGGGCTATCATGGCAGAGAAACCATTGTCAGCCTTAACGAGTACACAGCCGTTAGATGTCTCGCGGTCGCTACGTTTAGCAGCGATAGCCTGACCCTTCTCACGGATGATTTGTACTGCCTTGTCAAAGTCGCCTTCAGCGTCTGTGAGGGCTTTTTTGCAATCTGCAAGACCGGCACCGGTCATCTTGCGGATTTTCTGTATATCAGCTATTGATACAGCCATAATTCGTATTTTCTATTTTAAGTTAGTTAAAATCAGATATTAAGCCTCAGCGGGAGCCTCTTCAGCTGTTTCTTCAGCCTTAGCAGCCTCTTCCTCTTTAGCAGGAGCATCCTTGCGAGCCTTGCGTGCGCGCTTCGGTTTGTCCTCTATAGCGTTAGCCTCAGCCTGCTCTTTTGCAGCTTTCTCGTCAGCCTTCTCTACCTTGCGCTCCTCAAGACCCTCTGCGATAGCAGCGCAGCATGCGTTCAGGATAACCTCAACGCTGTCTTTTGCGTCGTCGTTAGCAGGAATCATGAAGTCAACATCCTTAGGATCAGAGTTGGTGTCAACGATTGCAAATACAGGAATACCCAGGCGGTTAGCCTCTTTAACTGCGATAGCCTCTTTCATAACGTCGATAACGAACAGAGCTGAAGGCAGACGAGTCAGGTCAGCAATAGAGCCGAGGTTCTTCTCGAGCTTAGCGCGCTGACGTGTGATCTGCAGAATCTCACGCTTAGAGAGATTTGAGTAAGTTCCGTCGTTCATCAGTTTGTCGATGTTGGCCATCTTCTTAACAGCCTTGCGGATTGTCGGGAAGTTGGTGAGCATACCGCCCGGCCAGCGCTCGATAACGTAAGGCATGTTTACAGACGCAGCCTTCTCAGCTACAACGTCCTTTGTCTGTTTTTTAGTAGCAACGAACAGGATTTTCTTTCCTGACTTGGCAATCTGCTTCAGTGCGTCTGCAGCCTCGTCGATCTTGGCTACAGTCTTGTGAAGGTCGATGATGTGGATGCCGTTGCGCTCCATGAAGATATAAGGAGCCATTGCGGGGTTCCACTTACGTTTCAGGTGGCCAAAGTGGCAGCCAGCCTGCAATAACATATCAAAATTTGTTCTTGACATTTTCTTTTCTTTTTAATTGTTTTGTTTACTTTCTTTTTAGTTTTGTTAGAACCAACCGACAGGTAACCGCTCTGCGGCATTAGCACCGCGGCATGACCATGAGCGCTTTCCGATTATCGCCGTTGTGGCGGGTCTTATCGGTTTAGATGCTAAACAATGTTCAGTCGGCAGACTTGGGGCTTCGCCGTACACAAGGTGAATAAAGCCTTGTGACGACGCTTCCACAGGCATGCCTTTATCTTTAGGAACAGTTTCCGCCAGATATTAACGCTTACTGAACTGGAAGCGACGGCGAGCCTTCGGACGACCCGGTTTCTTACGCTCAACGGCACGTGCGTCACGAGTAAGGAATCCGTGATCTTTCAGATTCTTCTTGTCTTCCTCGTTGATCTTAACGAGTGCGCGTGCAATGGCGAGGCGCAGAGCCTGGCTCTGACCTGTGAAACCACCACCATCGAGGTTCACCTTTATATCATATTTCTCAGCTACGTCAAGGAGCTGCAGAGGCTGCTTAACAACATACTGCAGAATAGCTGATGGGAAATATTCTGTAATGTCTTTCTTGTTTATTGTAATTTTGCCTGTACCTTCGCTTACGTAAACACGTGCCACGGCACTTTTACGGCGACCTATTGCATTAACTACTTCCATTATTGCTTAATTATTTATACTGGTTAATATCAATTGCTTTTGGCTGCTGAGCCTGCATATCGTGCTCTGTGCCATCGAATATATAAAGATTGTTCAAGATATGACGTCCGAGACGGCCTTTGGGCAGCATGCCTTTAACTGCGTGACGGATGATCTTGTCTGCACCGTCCTTGCGCTTGCGCAGCTCGGCAGGAGTGTTGAAACGCTGTCCGCCAGGATAACCAGTATAACGGGTGTACACCTTGTCGGTTTCTTTCTTGCCAGTGAATACCACCTTAGCGGCATTGATGATGATAACATTGTCACCACAGTCAACGTGAGGAGTGAAGTTAGGTTTGTACTTTCCACGCAGAATCTTGGCAACCTTAGAGCAAAGACGGCCAACTACCTGGTCTGTGGCGTCGATAACAACCCACTCTTTCTTTGCTGTTTCCTTATTTGCGGAAATAGTTTTGTAACTTAAAGTGTTCATTTTTAATTTTAAAATTACTACTAAAAAACGTTTTTAAATTCATTATTGCTTGAACGGCGATTCACTAACCGTCGCACTCGGCCAAAAGTACGACTATTAACACTCCGTTCCGGGGTTCTAAGAGTTATCCCCTTAATAATCGGACAGCAAAGGTACATATTTTTATTATAACTCGTTCGCAGGGAAGGGCGTTGAATGTGTTGTATTATATTTAATTAACTTAGTTTAACTACCGATGGGCGTCGTATAGCGTAAAACCTGATGCCTTTTCAGCAGAATAAATGCGGCTCGGCCAAGCAAAAAGTAAAAAAAACTGTGTTTTTTATTTTGCTTTGCTCTCACCTTTCATTATCTTTGCCGACAGAAAGATAATCAGATTGTGGCGGCAGAATGTGCAGCTTTGGGCTTAGGCGTTGTTTGCATGCTGAATATGTAAGCGGGCCTGATGGTGCTGCGGCACTTGAAGCTTCTGCCGGATATCCAAATTTTTAAGACTATTTGTTATGCAGGCAATAATCCTTGCGGCCGGACTTGGGCGCAGACTTGGCGAATACACCAAGAACAACACTAAATGTATGGTAGAGGTCAACGGCGTGAAACTGATTGACCGTATGCTCGGACAGCTTGCGCGTCTTGACTTGCGGCGCGTGGTTATCGTTGTGGGATATAAGGGCAGTGAACTAAAGGCCCATATAGGCAACAGGTACGACGGCAGGCTCAACATAGAGTATGTGGAGAATCCTATATATAACAAGACAAACAATATTTATTCGCTTTCGCTGGCCAAGGAGCAGCTGCAGCAGGACGATACGCTGCTTATAGAGTCCGACCTTATTTTCTCCGACCGCATGCTGCCCATGATATTGAACGATCCGCATCCCAACCTTGCACTTGTGGCTAAATATGAGTCGTGGATGGACGGAACGATGGTAAGGATAGACAAGGAGCGAAATATCGTGAACTTTGTCCCGAAGAAGGCTTTCAGGTTTGAGGATGTCGATGATTACTATAAAACGGTAAACATCTATAAGTTCAGCCGTGAGTTTTCGTGCCGTCAGTATGTTCCTTTCCTCGATGCTTACTGCAAGGCCTTGGGCAACAACGAATATTATGAGCAAGTGCTGCGCGTGATAACGCTGCTCGACAATTCTAACCTTAAGGCGCTTCCTGTTGGAAACGAGAAATGGTATGAGATTGACGACGTGCAGGACCTTGACATTGCCGAGACGCTCTTTGCCGAGGACGAGGAGATGATGCGCCGCTATAACTACCGCTACGGCGGTCATTGGCGCTTCCCGAAGATGCTCGACTTCTGCTATCTTGTCAACCCTTACTTCCCGCCCGAGCAGCTCACCGAGGAGATGAAGGCCAACTTTGACACGCTCATGCGCGAATATCCGTCGGGCATGTATGTCAACTCGCTGCTGGCCGGCAAGTATTTCGGCATCAGGCAGCAGTTTGTCGTTGTGGGCAACGGTGCGGCAGAGCTTATCAAGAGCCTCATGGAGCAGTCGGAAGGACTTACGGGCGTGGTGTTCCCTACGTTTGAGGAATATCCCCACCGCCTCAGTAAGGACGACATCGTGGCGTTTTATCCCGACAACAATGACCTGTCTTATACCGCCGACGACCTTATGCGTTTCTTCGAAGGCAGCGGCATAAAGAGTCTTCTGCTTATCAATCCCGACAACCCTTCAGGCAACTTCATTCCGGCAGACGATGTCCTGCGCCTTAGCCGCTGGTGCGCAGGGCAGGGCATAAGGCTCGTAGTTGATGAGTCGTTTGTCGACTTCAGCGATGACTTTGAGCATAACACGCTGCTGCGCAACTCAACGCTCGAGGACAATCCCCGCCTTGTTGTCATCAAGAGCATATCCAAGTCATACGGTGTGCCTGGTCTTCGCCTTGGCATAATGGCGTCGGCCGACGAGCAGCTTATCAGCCGTGTGAAGAAGGATGTAAGCATCTGGAACATCAATTCGTTTGCCGAGTTCTACATGCAGATATTCAACAAATATCAGGCCGACTACACCCAAGCCTGCCATAAGTTTATTAGCGAACGGGCACGTTTCATGAAGCGCTTGCAGACAGTGTCTTACATGCGTGTGCTGCCGTCGCAGGCCAACTATTTCTGCTGTGAGGTGCTTGGCAAGTTCACGTCGCACGAACTGGCAAAGAAGCTCCTGGCGCAGTTTAATATAATGATAAAAGACTGCAACACTAAAACCTTCCTTGAGGGCAAGAACTTTGTCAGGATATCAGTGAGAGACACGGCCGACAACGACAGGCTTGTGGATGCACTGCTGGCTTTAGACAAACAATAACACAACAATACGCACGACATGAAAATATGTATCTGCGGAGGTGGAAACCTCGGACATGTAACTGCCGGATTTATTGCCGCAGCCGGCACCGATGAAGTGAGAATACTTACGCGCCGCCCGGCTCAGTGGGGCGAAACCTTGCTTGTCGACACTCCTGACCGTGGCACGCTCGAGGGCCGTCTGGCCTGCGTGTCGGCCGATGCCGCCGAGGTGGTGCCCGGTGCCGACATCGTTCTGCTCTGCCTTCCCGGCTTTTCGATAGAGTCTACGCTCAGCGAAATATGTCCGCATCTCTCTGCTTCCACGGTTGTGGGCAGCATAGTGTCGAGCACGGGCTTTTATTTCCATGCCAGGCGCCTGCTGCCTTCCGGCACACCTCTTTTCGGTTTTCAGCGCGTGCCCTTCATAGCCCGCACCTCGGAGTATGGCCACAGGGCGTCGCTCCTTGGGTATAAAAAGTCGCTGAGCATGGGCACGGACAACGTGGAGCATCCCGAACAGCTGCGTAGTGACATAGAGCGCCTCATGGCCACTCCTGTAACTCTTCTTGACAATATGTATGAGGTGAGTCTCACCAACAGCAATCCGCTGCTCCATCCCTCGCGCCTTTACAGCATGTGGAAAGACTGGAAGCCGGGTGATGTCTACAGCCGCAACAGCATGTTCTATGAGGAATGGACCGAAGAGGCGGCAGCCATTTATATCGCCATGGACAACGAGCTTAGCCTGCTGCTCCGTGTGCTTCCCGTTTCGCCCGGATGCATACCCGGCGTGCTCGAATATTACGAGAGCACCGACGCCGCCTCTCTTGCGGCAAAGCTGCGCTCCATAGAAGCCTTCAAGGGCATACCGTCGCCAATGAAGAAGGTCGACGGGGGCTATGTTCCCGATTTCTCGAGCAGATATTTCACCGAGGACTTTCCCTACGGACTTGCCATAATACGCAATCTGGCAAAAGAAAAACATATACCTTGTCCGGTTATTGACAAGATTTACGAGTGGGGAATGAGCAAGATTTCATGACCAGGTGTCAGTTGCAACAATACAAGAAAAGCCGGACAATGACCATTGCCCGGCTTTTCTTTTCTATTGTGTCTAAATCGTTTTTTCTTTTTCTTGATGCTATTCGCCGTCTTTCGGCTCGTTGCCGTCGGTCCAGTAAGCCTCGAAGCTGTGGGTTACGCGCTGGTCCACGGGCGGCAGCTTCATATAGTCGCCGTAGGTGCGGCTCAGATAGTCTTTATATCCTGCCATGGTTTTATACATTTTTCCCTCAAACTCAATGTCAACGTCGCCCTCTATGTCCTTTGCCGGCATGCATCCCTTTACCGACGGGCCGGCTTCAGTCATGTTGGCAACGGTGTTTGTAGACTCCCGTCTTACCACCATGCGCTCAATCATGCCGTTTAGCATGCTCACGGTTACAGGCAGCATCTTGTAGCAATAGTAGGCCAGTGCCGACTTCAGATAGTTTCTCTTTGAAATTTTGCATCGCCTTATCTTATACAGCAGCCGCTTGCGCTTGAATATGCGCTGCCTTTCGGCCTCGTTGTCGCTGACGTAGTCTACTGGGAATATGTCTACATAAACGCCAATCTGGTATCCTTCTGTTTCTGTCTCAACAAGCAGCGTGCGTGTGTCTACCACCTTCGCGAATGTGTAGAAGTAGTTTTTCTCCTTCTTCGGGTCGAGCACGCGGTAGCGTCCGCCAGCGTCAGTATAGAGCTTCACAAATCTGTCGTAGTCTTTTCTCGGCATATACAGGTCGAGGTCGTCGTCCCATGGTATGTATCCCTTGTGGCGCACGGCTCCTATAAGAGTGCCGCACGACAGAAAATACATTATTCCGTTGGCAGTGCAGAATCTGTGTATGTCGTCGAGTATGCCCGTCTGCACCTTGCGCAGTTCGGCTATGTCGGTAATTCGTTTCATATCTTTTCCGCGTAAATCAGTTTGATGCAAAGGTAATGCTTTTTTATGTTTTTGCCGCATGGCTTTGTAAAAAGTAGCTTAACATGGGCCGTCCTGCCGGGCGTTATGTGCCTGTTGGTGCAGGCGTTGAGGCCTGCATGGCGTCATCAGGTCAGCCGTACACCTTCTCGTAGCTTGTCTGCATCTGCCTTACGCCGAATTTTGCGGCGGCAAAGTCGCGGGCGATGCTGCCTAATTTGTCTTTGTCTTCCTTTGCCACAATGTCGTTGAATATGTGCATGTAGGCGTCGATGCTGTTGCCGCTCACCTTCAGCGGCCAGTCGTCGGGCAGGGTGTCGTGCAGTCCGGGGCAGCTGTTGGCTATCACGGGCAGTGCCTCCATGCTTGCCTCGAGCGACATTATGCTCAGACCTTCAAACACCGACGGCATGAGCAGATAGTCGAACGATGACAGATATGCCGGCAGTCCGTGTATAGGGCCGCGCAGGCTTACGTTTGGCAGTCCGCCGAGCTTGCTTTGCACAAAGGCGTGCATGCTGCCGTCGCCCACCACGTGGAAGAAGAAACGGCCGTCGCCGCTCAGTCTGCTGATAATCTCCACGAGCACGTCGATGCCTTTCTGTGGCTCGAGCCGTCCGGCAAACAAGATGTTCTTCTTGCCTTCAACAATTCCGTCAAACGGTTTCTGCGTCGACGGAGCCACACCATTATATATAATAGGTGCAGTTTGGTGATATTCTGCCGTGTAGTTGTCGCGCACGGCTACAGATATGGCTATGTTTGAGTTGTTGCGTATAAAGAATTTCTCCACCTTCATCCCGGTCTTCTTCAGTCCTGTCCACAGCTGCGTGTTGTGTATTGTGCGCACCACCTTGCAGCCTCTGAGCAGCGTCGGGAACATCTTGAAGAACGAATAGACGGCAAGGTCGGGCATCTCGGTGTGGCTGTGTATCACGGCAGGGCGGTATCTCAGAAACAGAAAGAAAAACCACAGCGGAAAGGTAACTGCGGCGAGACGCTCAAACAGATAATGAAAATGCACCTCTGGCACCAGCCCCCGGTGATATTTTATCCCCGCGTCTTCGAGTTCCTTTATAAACACTTTGGTGAACGCCGAGTGTGCGCGTATCAGTTCCACCACGTGATATTCAAAGCCTTCAGTCTGCGACTTGGCAATGTTCACGGCCACTCTCTCGGCTCCGCCCACATCGAAATGCGACACTATATGAAAAACTCGTTTCTTCTTATTCTGCATATCTGTTTATGGCAAAGTTGTTATATCTGCAAAAATACGAAGAATAATTGAGAATGGAGAATTGAGAATGGAGAAATGAAGTTCGGCGCAAGCCAATTATGATTTGAGGATTTACATTATAGCTTATCCGACGGATAAGCCACGCCCCATTCTTTGCGCAGGCTGTCCTACAAGCGGCATATACCAACAAGACTATTGTTCCGGCAGATTTGCAATCTGCCGGAACTGAATATAAGGATTTTCAATCCGCTTGCTTCCTATTTTTTTATTAATAGGTATGAATTTCGGATCACAGATCCTTATACTTTATGCTGTCGGATAGCATATCCGCCAGAACAATAGCCTTGCTGTTCCGTGCCGACGGATATGTATCAACAACGCTAATGTGCCGGCTGATTTGTAATCTGCCGGAACTGAATATAAGGATTTTCAATCCGCTTGCTTCCTATTTTTTTATTAATAGGTATGAATTTCGGATCACAGATCCTTATACTTTATGCTGTCGGATAGCATATCCGCCAGAACAATAGCCTTGCTGTTCCGTGCCGACGGATATGTATCAACAACGCTAATGTGCCGGCTGATTTGTAATCTGCCGGAACTGAATATAAGGATTTTCAATCCGCTTGCTTCCTATTTTTTTATTAATAGGTATGAATTTCGGATCAAAGATCCTTATATTTTTTGCTGTCGGATAGCATATCCGACAGAACATTAGCTTTGTTGTTTCTCTACAAGCGGCATAAACCAACAAGACTATTGTGCCGATTTATTAGCAATAGCCCGTAGGGCTACACTTTTGTAACCGGGTGTGGCGAAGCTTTGCGAAGCCACGCCCGGTTGTTCTGCTAAGATGAGCATGCACCCGAAGAGGTGCTACTTTAAAACATATATTCTGAATGAGTGCCTTTTTATAATAAGTATCACCACTTCGGGTGATTTCCCCTGTTTTTTACGTCCGTGGGTGTGCCACCCACGGTTACATAAGTGTAGCCCTTTGGGCATCTCTTACCCGATGTGCCGGTTGATTTGTAGACCGCCAGAACATTAGCTTTGTTGTTTCTCTACAATTTTGCCACACAACTTTTTATAGCTTGTCCGACGGATAAGCCACGCCCCATTCTTTGCGCAGGCTGTCGAGCAGCTCCATAATGCGTAAGGTTTCTGCGTGCGGCATGTCTTCTGGCTCAATCATTCCTTTGCGTATGGCTTCCATGGCGGCATGCACTTCATATTCATAGCCTGTGATTTGTGGCGGACAGGTGTATATGCCTGTCTGCTTGTGGTTAGTGTCGTAGACAGTTACCGTGTGCGGATTGTTGATGTTGTCGATAACCATATAGCCTTTATCGCCCGACACCACTCCCATGCGGTCGTTGGCACAGCGTGCCGTGGTCTGCATCACGGCCATCTCTCCTTCGGGATAGATGAAGGTCATGCTGTTCTGCAGGTCAACTCCCAGCTCGTTTTTGCTGCAGCATGACATTATGCGCTCAGGCGAATTTCCAAACAGCATGAAGGCAAGGTTGATGGGGTAGACACCCAGGTCGAGCAGGGCGCCGCCGCACAGTTCCGGTTTCTTTATGCGTTCTTTGTGCTCTATCGGATAGCCAAGGTTGGCTGTCAGCATATACGGGCGGCCAATCAGCTCGCCGCTGTGCGCCATCTTTACTATTTCTTTAGAGAACGGCATGTAGCGTGTCCAGATAGCTTCAGCGAGGAACACTTTGCGTTCACGGGCGAGCGCCACCAGCTCTTCTGCCTGTGCCTTGTTGGCTGTAAATGTCTTTTCGCACAGCACGGCCTTGCCGTTCAGCAGGCACTGGCGCGCCTGCTCATAATGATGCGAATGTGGTGTGGCAATATAAATCAGGTCAACCTTCTCATCCTGTATCAGTTCGTCGTAAGAGCCATAAGCCTTTTCTGCGCCCCATTTGTTCTGAAACTCCCTGGCCTTTTCAATGCTGCGCGATGCTATGGCATAAAGATGTGCTTCCGGCATGCGCCCTACAGTTTCGGCCATTGATGCCGCAATGCTGCCGGCGCCGATGATGCCTACACGAAATATTTGTTCCATATATATACTTGTCTTAAAGTGATGTTGATTAATCGTAAATGCTTGTAATTTAGATGATTGTCGAAAATTTGCCGTGTCCTTATAATGATAAAGAATAAAGAACTGCGAACAACAGTCGCTCTGATTACCGAAAGCAAAGTTATACAATTATTTTGTATTACAGATAGTTTGACTGTTCCGATTTTCAATTCCGCAATTTTTTTGATGCAGATGCCGTCGTAAATTTTACGCCTAAAGAACATTAGCCTTGTTGCTTCTCTACAAAGAATTTCCAACCACAAAGAACATTAGCCTTATTGCTTTTATGCTACGTGATAAAAAGTAAAAAGTCAGGACAAAAATTTTTTTCAATCTGGAAAACTAATTCGCAACGGATGTTAATTTTAGACGCTTGTAGACCATATGATATTAACATTCGTTTGCTTTTATGCGCTCTTTTATTCAGAATAACGCCTGTTTTTATGCTCTAAAACGTTGCTTTTTGTCATGCAAATGGCACGTTTACGAATCGTAAACGGCCCACTTTTGGATGAAAAGTGGCCGAGTAATATTTTTTAACCATTGCCTTTTTGTTCTGTAATCTTGGTAAAAGCCGATATATCAACACTTTACCGAAAATGTCGATTTTGTGCAATTTTTCGCACCAAACCGCGGTTTCGTGATGAGCATGGCAATTCTGGAGAGGTTAAGTTTTAGGAGTTAAAGGAGTTAGAGTCTCGGATCGCAGATCCTTATACTTTATGCTGTCGGATAGCATATCCGCCAGAACATTACTCTTGTTGTTTCTCCACAATTCCCTACAAGCGGCATAATACCAACAAGACTAATGTGCCGGCTGATTTGTAATCTGCCGGAATTAAGTATAAGGATTTTCAATCCGCTTGCTTCCTATTGCTAATTTATAGGTATGTTTTTCGGATCGCAGATCCTTATATTTTATGCTGTCGGATAGCATATCCGACAGAACAATAGTCTTGTTGTTTCTCTGCAATTCTCGGTATGTAGCAACAAAGCTAATTTTTAGTAGTTAAAGTAGTTATAGAAGTTAGAGTAGTTAAAGCCAAATGTATTGTAGTCTAAAAAACGGATATGTAGCAACAAAGCTATTGTGCCGGCTGATTTGCAATCTGCCGGAATTAAGTATAAGGATTTTCAATCCGCTTGCTTCCTATTGCTGATTTATAGGTATGAATTTCGGATCGCAGATCCTTATATTTTATGCTGTCGGATAGCATATCCGACAGAACATTACTCTTGTTGTTTCTCTACAGAGGTTAAGTTTTAGTAGTTAAAGTAGTTAGAGGAGTTAAAGTAGTTAAAGTCAAATGCATTGTAGCCTAAAAAACGGATATGTACCAACAAAGCTAATGTGCCGGCTGATTTGCAATTGTCGTGCAAGCGAGAGCAGAAGCAAATTATATTTGGTTATGCCGAGCGCAGCCGACAATCAATAAAATTAATCTGCCGGAATTGAATATAAGGATTTTCAATCCGATTACTTCCTATTTTTTGATTAATAGGTATGTTTTTCGGATCACAGATCCTGATACTTTATGCTGTCGGATAGCATATCCGACAGAACAATAGCCTTGCTGTTTCTTTACAATTCTGTAGCAACAAGAATTATTCACTCTTCACCCAGAACATTACTCTTGCTGTTTCTTTACAATTCTGTAGCAACAACGCTAATTTTTAGTAGTTAAAGTAGTTATAGGAGTTAGAGTAGTTAAAGCCAAATGCATTGTAGTTTAAAAAAATGTGCCGACGGATATGTAGCAACAAGACTAATGTGCCGGCTGATTTGCACGAGTTGTTGAGCGCAGCGAAAAATCTGCCGGAATTGAGTATAAGGATTTTCAATCCGCTTGCTTCCTATTTCTGATTTATAGGTATGAGTCTCGGATCAAAGATCCTTATATTTTTTACCCGTGCCGACGGATATGTACCAACAAGACTAATGTACCGGCTGATTTGCAATCTGCCGGAATTGAGTATAAGGATTTTCAATCCGCTTACTTCCTATTTTTTGATTTATAGGTGTGTTTTTCGGATCGCAGATCCTTATATTTTTTGCTGTCGGATTGCAAATCCGACAGAACATTAGTCTTGCTGTTTAATGTGCCGGCTGATTTGCAATCTGCCGGAATATAATATAAGGATTTTCAATCCGCTTGCTTCCTATTGCTGATTTATAGGTATGTTTTTCGGATCGCAGATCCTTATATTTTATGCTGTCGGATTGCAAATCCGACAGAACATTAGTTTTGCTGTTTCTTTACAATTCTGTAGCAACAAGACTAATGTGCCGGCTGATTTGCAATCTGCCGGAATATAATATAAGGATTTTCAATCCGATTACTTCCTATTTTTTGATTAATAGGTATGAGTCTCGGATCAAAGATCCTGATATTTTTTGCTGTCGGATTGCAAATCCGACAGAACAATAGCCTTGTGGCTCCCAGGCAATGATATGCAGCAACAAGACCCAATAACAGCGGAACATACAGCAAAAAGCTAACCGACATGGCATGATTGTTGAGAAATAATGCAGAAATGTGATGCAAACATTTGAATATAAGCCAAATAAAGCTTATATTTGTTTTGTTAACTGCAAAACGACGGATATATCATGAACAACGCAAAAGGCATAATACAGGATGAAGTATATTTTATAACAACAACCGTTGTCAACTGGATAGACATCTTCACACGGCCAAAGTATAAGCATATAGTGTTGGAGTCGCTTGACTATTGCCGGCAGCACAAGGGACTGATAATTTATGCATGGGTGCTGATGAGTAACCATCTGCACGCAATAGTGCGCAGTGAATCGGACGAGAGCGTGGCCGACATCATGCGCGACTTTAAAAAACATACAAGCAAACGGATAATAGCCGAACTGCAAGACGACATGCAGGAGAGCCGCAGGGAATGGATGCTAAGTCAGTTTGGCTTTGCAGCCGCAAACGACACGAAGACATCTAAATACCGTTTCTGGCAAGACGGCTACCACCCGGAACAGATAGCAACGCCTTACTTCTTTAAGCAAAAGCTGAGATACATACACGACAATCCGGTAAGACAGGAATATGTAAGCCGTCCGGCCGATTATCTCTACAGTTCGGCCATAGACTATGACGGCGGCACTGGCTTGCTGAGCGTTGAAGTGTTGGCTGTGTGAATAAACTGAACATCAGCCTCAATTTTTTTAGTAGTTAAAGGAGTTAGAGGAGTTAAAGTCAAATGCATTGTAGTTTAAAAAAACGGATATGCAGCAACAAGACTAATTTTTAGTAGTTAAAGTAGTTATAGAAGTTAAAGTAGTTAAAGTCAAATGCATTGTAGTTTAAAAACGGACATGCAGCAACAAAGCTAATGTGCCGGCTGATTTGCAATTGTCGTGCAAGCGAGAGCAGAAGCAAATTATATTTGGTTATGCCGAGCGCAGCCGACAATCAATAAAATTAATCTGCCGGAATTGAGTATAAGGATTTTTTTAATCCGCTTGCTTCCTATTGCTGATTTATAGGTATGAGTCTCGGATCGCAGATCCTTATATTTTATGCTGTCGGATAGCATATCCGACAGAACATTAGTCTTGCTGTTTCTACACAATTTTGCCACACAGCTTATGTAGCAACAAGACTAATGTGCCGGCTGATTTGCACGAGTTGTTGAGCGCAGCGAAAAATCTGCCGGAATATAATATAAGGATTTTTCAATCCGCTTGCTTCCTATTGCTGATTTATAGGTATGAGTCTCGGATCAAAGATCCTGATACTTTATGCTGTCGGATAGCATATCCGACAGAACATTAGTCTTGCTGTTTCTTTACAATTCTGTAGCAACAAAGACTAATGTGCCGGCTGATTTGCACGTGTTGTTGAGCACAGCGAAAAATCTGCCGGAATATAATATAAGAACCAACGGTCAGCGAAGCTAATTTCAATCCGCTATGCTGCCGGCGCTTTATTGTAAAAAAAGCATTTGGCTTTAACTCCTTTAACTACTCTAACTTCTTTAACTCCTTAATAAATAACTCCTAATAAATATCCTTTTGCCGTTTCGTCAGAAAATCTTATCTTTGCAACAGACAACACGGTGCGGGTATGGATAGTTGTTGCAGAGACGCTGGCGCCGTGTTATTAGGATAAAGTATAAACAAGTATCAGATTATGAAGATTTTTGCCGTAGGAATGAACTATATCCAGCACAATAAAGAGCTGGATGGAACGTTATATAAACCGGAAGAGCCTGTGATATTTACAAAGGCCGACTCAGCTCTGCTAAAAGACAGCAAGCCGTTTTTCCTGCCCGACGAGCTCGGACGCATCGACTATGAGACAGAGCTGGTGGTGCGCATCTGCCGCCTGGGCAAGAGCATACCGCAGCGCTTCGCCCACAGATACTACGACGCCGTAACCGTGGGCATCGACTTCACCGCCCGCGACCTGCAGAACAGGCTGCGCGCCGAAGGCAAGCCGTGGGATCTGTGCAAGGGCTTCGACGGCTCGGCTGCAATAGGCGAATGGGTGAGCATAGAGAAGTTTCGCGACATACAGGCAATACATTTCCGCCTCGACATCAACGGCAACACCGTTCAGGAAGGCTGCTCGAGCGACATGCTCTTCAAGGTAGACGAGATTATAGCCTACATAAGTCAATGGTTCACGCTGAAGACCGGCGACATCCTTTATACGGGCACTCCGGCCGGAGTGGGCCCCGTTCATATTGATGACCACCTTACGGGCTGGCTTGAAGACCGCAAGGTATTGGAGTTTAACGTTAAATGACAAAGAGAAAAATATTATTGTCGGTTATCGCGCTGCTCTGCTGCTGCAACATCATGGGCAGCAGTGTGCAGAAGTTTTTTAACCTCACTGCCGACGAGGTTAAGATAGACAGCGTGCTGCCGCGCTTTGCCTGTTCGCTGCCGCTCGGCGGCGCATGGGCCGACTCTGTATATACGGTAAAGATTGAATATCCCGAATTTTACGACATGAGCGACGGCGACGTAGAGCGCTGCCTGAAGATTGCCGGCGACAACATGCCCGAAATGCCGGAGCTGGAGGTCAACGTGGTTACGGAGCGCAAGCGCGGACGCATCGAGGTGTCGTTTGTGCCGGTGGTAAAGCGCGGGGGCAAGTGGCAGAAGCTGGTGAGCTTTATGATAGACGTTGAGGCTAAGCCTAAGAACGCTGCCCTCAGGACAGCCTCGAGAGCCGAAGCCGTAAGTCCTGCCGGCCGCTATGCCGCCAAGTCGGTGTTGGCCGAAGGCCGCTGGGCAAAGATACGCGTGCCCTCTACGGGCATATATCAGATAACCGACGCGCTGATACGCCGCGCCGGATTTAGCGACATGAGCCGCGTAAAGGTGTATGGCTACGGCGGCGCGCTGCAGAACGAAAGTCTCGAAGCCGACGACCTGATAAAGTATGACGACCTGAAGGAGGTGCCCACATGCTATGTTGACGGCCGCAGGCTGTTCCATGCGCAGGGACCGGTGTCGTGGAGCAGCAACACAACAACCACGCGCACCCGCAATCCTTACTCCGACTACGGCTACTACTTCCTTACCGAGAGCGACGGCGAGCCGCTCACCGTTGACAGCACAGCCTTTGTAGACTCGTTCTATCCCTCTGCCGACGACTATCACTTCCTGCACGAGATAGACAATTATGCATGGTATCAGGGCGGACGCAACCTTTATGAGAACACGCCGATAAGCGCAGGAACGTCGAAGACATATATCCTGGAGAACTCTTCGCCGTGTCAGGGCATACGTAAGGTCTATGCCAGCGTCACCGCGGGACAGGCCACCACGGTGCAGATAAAGATTAACGGGTCAGACACGCGCACGTTCAGCATGACATTCGGCGAATATGACCACGGCAAGTCGGTCAACATGACCTACAGCAACGCCTACGCGTCGCCGTCGGACACAGTTACGATAACCACCGTATCGGGCGGTCCGGCAAGGCTCGACTATATCAGCGTAACGCAGGACGAGCCGCGCCCGTGCCCCACGTTGAGCGGACGTGAGTTCAGCGTGCCCGAATATGTGTATAACATAACCAACCAGAACCATCATGCCGACGAGGCTGCCGACATGATTATCATAGTGCCCACCTCTGCCGCTCTTACGGCTCAGGCGCAGCGCATAAAGGAACTGCACGAGGAGAAAGACGGCATGAGAGTGCGCATAGTGCCGGCCGACGAACTGTATAACGAGTTCTCAAGCGGTACGCCCGACGCCAACGCATACCGCCGCTATCTGAAGATGCTCTACGACCGCGCCGAGACAGAGGCCGACATGCCGTCGCACCTGCTGCTGTTTGGCGACTGCGTGTGGGACAACCGCATGAACACGCAAGAGTGTTCGAGTCTCAGTCAGGACGATTTCCTGCTGTGTCATGAGAGCGAAAACTCATTCAGCGCCACCGACTGCTACGTTGACGACGGATTCTTCTGCCTGTTAGACGACGGCGAGGGCGGCAATCCGAAGACCGACAAGCTCGACATGGCTGTGGGGCGCTTCCCCGTGCGCACCGCAGAAGAAGCAAAGATAATGGTTGACAAGACCATAAGCTACGCCGAGAACAAAAATGCCGGCAGCTGGCAGAACGTGATGATGTTTATGGGCGACGACGGCAACAACAACCAGCACATGAGCGATGCCGACGAAATGGCAAAGGTGGTTGAGGGCATCAATCCTGCCATTCAGGTAAAGCGCGTCATGTGGGATGCATACACCTGTGTAACGACGTCTACCGGAAACACATATCCCGACGTGACCAAGATAATAAAGCAGCAGCAAAGCGCCGGCGCGCTGATAATGAACTACAGCGGACACGGACGTGCCGACCAGATATCGCACGAGCGTGTGCTCACGCTGACCGACTTTTCCGGCTTCAGCAACGCCAACCTGCCATTGTGGATAACGGCGTCGTGCGACATCATGCCCTTCGACTCGCAGCAGCAGAACATCGGCGAGACGGCGGTGCTCAACAGCAACGGCGGTGCGGTGGCATTCTACGGAACAACGAGAACGGTGTGGGTAGACCGCAACAGGGCTATCAACCGTGCCTACCTTAAGGCCCTGCTCACCCCGCAGAACGGCACCTATGTAACTATAGGCGAGGCGCAGCGCCTGGCCAAGAACGACCTTATAGAGTCGGGCGCCGACAAGACGGAGAACAAACTGCAATATTCGCTGCTGGGCGACCCCGCCCTGAAGCTCAACCTGCCGCAGATGAGAGTGGTGGTAGACAGCATCAACGGCGTGCCCCTGGCTTCTGCCGAGACTCTGCCGCAGCTCAAGGCAGGCTCCGTGGCCACAGTGAAAGGACACATAGAGGGAGCATCGGGCAGCATTGACGAGGCCTTCAGAGGCGTGGCCACGCTGACCGTGAGAGACGCCGAGAAGCTCGTTGTGTGCAAGCTTAACAACACGTCGAGCGAGGGAGCAAGCACTCCGTTTGAATATTACGACCGCTCAAACACCCTGTTCAACGGCACCGACAGCGTGAGGGCAGGCAAGTTCAGCATGTCGTTTGCCGTGGGCAAGGACATCGACTACAGCGACGAGAGCGGACTGATAAACGTGTTTGCAATAAACGGCGACACGGGCGATGCCGTGAACGGCTACAGCGAAGACTTCATCGTGGGCGGAACAGGCTCGCTCGACAACGACGGCATAGGCCCGTCTGTCTACTGCTATCTTAACTCTCCGACCTTTGTCAACGGCGGCAACGTAAATCCAACGCCTTATTTCGTGGCCGAGATAACCGACAAAGACGGAATAAACACCACGGGCAGCGGCATAGGCCACGACCTTATGCTGACCATAGACGGCGATGCCGACAAGACATACGTGCTGAACGACAACTTCAGCTACGACTTCGGCAGCTACACCAGCGGCTCGACATACTACAGCATACCGGAGCTTGAGCCGGGCATGCACACGCTCAGGTTTAAGGCATGGGACATAATGAACAACCTGACCACCACCGAACTTACGTTCAACGTGGTCAGCGGTCTGCGCCCCGGTCTGATAGACATCAACTGCACGGCCAACCCCGCCAGAACGTCGACAACGTTTATCATCAACCACGACCGCGCCGGAAGCAACCTTGACGTGGAGATTGAGGTGTTCGACATGAGCGGCCGTCCTCTGTGGAAACACAAGGAGAGCGGTGTGTCGGCAAACAACAATTATACCGTAGACTGGGACCTGACAGGCAGCAACGGCGGCAAGCTGCAGACGGGCGTCTATATCTACCGCGTGAAGATTGGCGGCAGCGGCAGCGACATGGTGTCGAAGGCAAAGAAGTTGATTATCATATCGCGCTGACACGGCAGCCGCACCGGTGACGCGCCATGTCTGACGCTGCATGGCGGCAGCCTGAACAAGGTGTGACGGCTACGCTAAATTGTGGCATTAATGACCGCACTACACAATAAAATGAGAGAAAAGCGGTTATTATATCAAGGCGCATGTCGCTTCTGCGCATGACAAAAGTTTTTTAGTTGCATAATCATTACAGAAAAAGAAATAAAGACAAAGAATGAAGAATAGTCAAAGAATATTGTTGACATTGATGCTTGCTGTGGCCTCGGCCGGAGCCTTTGCTCAGGACAAGCTGGACATGTTTAATCCGGTTAACACCTCAGTAACTTCACAGATGATAGCCCCCGACGCACGTGCCGCCGGTATGGGTGATGTCGGTGTGGCTACCGACCCTGATGTCAACTCGCAATATTGGAACCCTGCCAAGTATCCTTTCTGTATAAGCCGTGCAGGAGTGTCGCTCAACTATACGCCGTGGCTGCGTCAGCTCGTAAGCGACATGGACCTTGCTTATCTGTCAGGATATTACCGCATTGGCGACTACAGTGCCGTGTCGGCATCGTTGAGATATTTCTCGCTGGGTGAGGTTATGACCAACTATGACAGCACGACCGGCGAGAGCAACGGCATGACGATTAACCCTTATGAAATGTCGTTCGACGTGGCTTACTCACTTATGCTGAGCGAGAAGTTCTCTTTGGCTGCTGCCGTAAGATGGATCTACTCAGACCTTACATACGACTACACGGACGATACGTCGCCTGGTAGTGCGTTTGCAGCCGACATTGCCTGCTACTATAACGACTATATAAACATTGGCGCGCGCGAGTGTCAGCTCGGCATCGGACTCAACATAAGCAACATCGGTAGTAAGATTACGTTCGGAGGCGATGACAACAGCGAGTTTATACCGACGAACATGCGTTTTGGTCTTGCCCTGATGGTGCCCATCGACGAGTTTAACAGATTCACCATAGCTGCAGATGCCAACAAGCTCCTTGTGCCTACATATCCTAAGCAGGAGGAAGGCGAGTCGACAGAAGACTATCAGCAGCGCGTTCAGAAAGAATATTACGACGTGTCGAGCATATCAGGTATATTCAAGAGCTTCGGTGATGCTCCCGGCGGATTCAAGGAAGAGCTGCAGGAGATAAACTGGAGTGTAGGTGCTGAGTATGTGTATAACGACAAGTTTACGCTGAGAGCCGGTTATCACCATGAGTCGGAGAACAAGGGTAACCGTAAATACTTCACCGTAGGTGCCGGTTTCCGCATGAGCGCCTTCTCGCTCGACTGCGGTTATGTAATCGCAACGGCAAAGAGCAACCCGCTCGACCAGACACTGCGTTTCACTCTCGGATTCGACATGGACGGCATAAAGGACCTGTTCCGCAGATAAACCGAAGGGAGCCGGAAAAACAAGAAGTCGCATGAGCCCGAAATAACGCGCCCATGCGACTTCTTGTTTTACATTATCATATTGAATAGCAAAACAGAACTAAAATAAACGATTATGAAGATTAGAACCGGATTTGGATTTGACGTTCACAGGCTTGTTGAGGGCCGTGACCTGTGGCTCGGAGGAATAAAGATAGAGCACAGCATGGGACTGCTGGGACACAGCGATGCCGACGTGCTTATACACGCTATATGCGACGCGCTGCTCGGTGCTGCCAATATGCGTGATATAGGCTATCATTTTCCTGATACATCGGCCGACACGCTCGACATAGACAGCAAGGTACTGCTGCGCAAGACCGTTGAACTTATTGCCGGCAAAGGATATGTGGTAGGCAACATCGACGCCACAGTGTGTGCCGAGCGCCCTAAGATCAATCCGCATGTGCCGGCCATAAAGGCATGCCTTGCAGAAGTTATAGGCACCGACGAGGACAACATATCCATAAAGGCTACTACAACCGAGAAACTTGGATTTACGGGCCGTGAAGAGGGCATAAGCGCTTATGCCGTGGTGCTGATAGAACGCAAGGACGACTGATCATAGCAAATCTGTTATTGGAATTCGGTCAGTAGTTCGGCTGCATCGAATATAAGGATCTTTGATCCGCAACTCCTACCTATAAATCTGCAATAGGAAGCAAGCGGATTGAAAAATCCTTATATTCAGTTCCGGCAGATTACAAATCAGCCGGCACAATAGCTTTGTTGCTACATACCGAGAATTGCAGAGAAACAACAAGACTAATGTTCTGTTGGATCTGCGATCCGACAGCATCGAATATAAGGATCTGCGATCCGCAATTCTTACCTATAATAAATTATACATAGGAAGCATTTGGATTGAAATTTCGGCAGCATTGAATATAAGAATTGTAGAGAAACAGCAAGACTAATGTTCTGTCGGATCTGCGATCCGACAGTATCGAATATAAGGATCTTTGATCCGCAACTTCTACCTATAAATTATACATAGGAAGCAAGCAGATTGAAATTAGTTTCGCTGATTGTTGGTTCTGATATTCGATGCTGCCGAAATTTTCGCTACGCTTAACAACATGTGCAAATCTGCCGGCACAAATAAGAGATGCCCGAAGGGCTATATTTCAGTAACCGTGGGTGTCACACCCACGGATGCATAAACATGGGAAATCACCCGAAGTGGTGATACTTGTTATAAAAAACACTCACTTAGAAAACATGTTTTAAAGTAGCACCTCTTCGGGTGCATGCTTATCTTAGCAGAACAACCGGGCGTGGCTTCGCTGAGCTTCGCCACACCCGGTTACAAAAGTGTAGCCCTACGGGCTGTCTGAATTTGTGCGCTATTGTTTATGTCGTAGTCTCTTTTTGCTGCACATCACGTAGCACAAAAAACGCCTATATAAAGCAAAAATACAGGCTGAAAGCATGAATGTACGGAATAGACAAAAACGGTCTAATGACTGACTGGGACTATGTCTGTTTGGAATTTTTGTGAGTATAAAAAACACGCTGCAACTTTCAGCAAGCTGCAGCGTATTAAAAATATGTTTAACTAAAAAACCTTTTTCGATTCGAAAGGGAACCTCACGGCCTCCTTTGTCATCCTAAATAATCATGAAAACTTTACCTTAAACTAATACTATTTACTAACCTAAACAATTTATTAACCTTTTGATGTTGCAAAGATACGGCGAAAAACGTTATCTGTCAATACTTGCACGTGTCTTTTTGCAATCAAAGACGCTTTTCTTGACGCAAATCAATAAATTGTGTGCGATAACAGCATATAAACAGCCGTTAAATTTGGTAGAATAAGTATTTTATTTTAATTTTGTGTTTGCAATAAAAAACATAAACATTTTGAACAATGCGGGTGCTAATCGTAAATACAAGCGAGAAGACCGGAGGCGCCGCCGTGGCTGCCAACCGGCTAATGGAGGCTCTTAACAATAATGGCGTTAAGGCTAAGATGCTGGTGCGCGACAAGGAGACTTCGGACATCACGGTGGTGGAGCTGCCTAAAGGTATATGGCAGCGGTGGAACTTCCTGTGGGAGCGATGGTGTATTTTCTGTCACATGCACTTTTCACGGAAGCATCTCTTTGAGGTTGACATAGCAAATGCCGGCACGGACATAACTCGCATGCGCGAGTTTAAGGAGGCAGACGTGATACATCTGAGCTGGATAAACCAGGGCATGCTCTCGATAAAGGATATACGCAAGATTATAGACAGCGGAAAGCCTGTAGTGTGGACAATGCACGACTTCTGGCCGGCTACGGGTATATGTCACTACACCCGCAAATGTAACTATTATAAGACCACGGGATGTCATAACTGTCAGTATCTGCCCGGCGGAGGCTCTGCCAACGACCTTTCGGCAAAGATATGGAGGCGCAAGGCCAAGGTTTGGTCGTCGCGCAACATATTCTTCGTTACGTGCAGCAAATGGCTGTGTTCAGCCGTGCGCGGCAGCAGGCTGCTGACGGGAAAGCAGGTGGTCAGCATACCTAACCCAATAGATACGCGCGAGTATAAGCCGGCTGACAAGCGCGAGGCACGCATGTGTCTGTCGCTGCCTATTGACAGACGTCTTATTCTGGTCGTATCACAGCGCATAACAGACAAGCGCAAGGGTATGGACTATATGGTGCGTGCCTGCGAGATTATGGCAGAGCGTTGCCCTGAGATGAAGGAAAACACGAGCATAGTTATCCTTGGAGGCCACTCGGAAGACTATGCCGACAAGCTGGCTTTTCCGGTGTGCCCGCTCGGCTATGTCAGCGACCAACGGAAGATTATAGATGTGTATAACGCGGCTGACTTGTTTGTGCTGCCTTCGCTTGAAGATAACCTGCCTAACACTATAATGGAGGCTATGGCCTGCGGCGTGCCGTGCGTAGGATTTAAGTCGGGCGGCATCCCGGAGATGATAGATCACCGCAAGAATGGGTATGTGGCTGAATATAAGAGTGCCGAAGATCTGGCAGAAGGCATGCGCTGGGTGCTCTCTGAAGCTGACTATGACGAGCTGAGCGACAATGCGGTGAAAAAGGTTTCAATAAGCTATTCGCAGCAGAGCGTGGCGATGAAGTATATCGAGGTTTATAACCAGGCCAGGGCTTACAGGCATTACAGATTATGATGAAGTTTACGATTGTAACAATTACGTATAATGCGGCCGATGTGTTTATGCGCACGGCTGACAGCGTTGCGAGGCAGACTTATGCGGCAGTGGAGCATCTTATTATAGACGGGGCTTCGTCTGACGGCACGCAGAATCTGGCAGAAGAATATAAAAAGGCTTCAAATGCAGCCTGCAACGGCCATGAGGTGAGGATCATTTCCGAACCTGACAAGGGACTGTATGACGCCATGAACAAAGGGCGTCGGCTGGCTACGGGCGATTATGTGTGTTTCCTCAATGCCGGAGACTTCTTCCCGTCGGCCGATACGTTGGCTGTTATTGCTGCCAACGCACGTCTTGAAGAGTGCAGCAGCGAAGGAAAACCGCTGCCGGGAGTGCTGTATGGTGATACCGACTGGGTGGATAATGACGGCAACTATATGAGTCGGCGCAGGCTTACACCGCCAGAAAAACTCACGTGGCGCTCTTTCCGTCATGGTATGCTTGTGTGCCATCAGGCTTTTTATGCGCGCACTGATTTGGCGCAGAAGGTTCCTTACGACTTGCATTATCGTTTTTCGGCAGATGTTGACTGGTGTATAAGAATTATGAAAGAAGCAGAGAAAGAGTCGCTGCCACTGGTGAACGTTCATGCCACCATTGCCGACTATCAGCGTGAGGGGCAGTCGACAAAGAACCACAGGGCCTCGCTTCTTGAACGTTTTGATGTTATGAGCCGTCATTACGGACTTTTTACCACTATCGTCATGCATGCCTGGTTTGTCATACGTGCGGTGATAAAAAAATAAGAATCAGAAATATCAGTTATAAATTACGCCCAAATCGGTCATGCTGATTTGGGCGTATTGTTTTATACAGAAAGTATTGCTGTCTTATATCGGAAGTGCTGCCGTCTGCTTTTTCGCAGGCATGGCGGCTGTATCAGGAAAATGCAGATTCAGACCGGTGACAGAAACAGGTATGTCTGGCAGAAAACATAAACCCCAGTCGGTCATTAGACCGCACATAGCTTTATCAATTTTGTGTATTCATGCTTTCAGCCTGCCTGATGACCGATTGGAATAAAAAAAGCGGTTGCCAGCATAATGCTGACAGCCGCTTGACATTTATAGACATTAACAATTATGAGTATCTTAAGATCTGTCCGGGACGTATGCGCATCTTCTTTGTTATGTGGTTAAGCTTGCAGAGCTCCTCGATAGTTGTGTTGCGCTTCTTTGCGATGCTCGACAGAGTCTCTCCGCGTTTAACCTTATGATAGCGTATGTCGCCGCTGTCGTTGTTTCTGCTTCTCTTGTCAGACGATGAACTGTTCTCTGCTGATGCATATTCGTTGTCGTCTTTTCCTCTTTCCTTGTTTGCAAGTCTTGAGTCGTTGTCGTAAGTGTCGCGGCGGAACATATATGTATCGCCTGTTACGTCCTGGTTCTTGAAGTCGAACATGAGTGCCGGGTTGAGGGCTACGCCGCAGAGACGTGTCTCAAAGTGGAGGTGAGAACCTGTGCTTCGTCCTGTGTTTCCGCCAAGTCCGATGGGCTCTCCGGCTTTTACCGTCTGGTTTTCTTCAACCAGGTGCTTAGACATGTGTCCGTATATAGTCTCAAGTCCGTTATAGTGGCGTATAACCACATAGTTGCCATATCCATTGGCTTCGTATCTTACTATTCTTACTTTTCCGCTGAATGCGGCACGTATTGTGTCGCCGATATAAACCTTCACGTCGATACCTTTGTGCATGCGGCCCCAGCGACGTCCGAAGTTAGACGTTATGACTTTGCTTGTCGTAGGCATGCAGAAGTGCTTGAGGTTAATAAGAAAAGAATCGGGAAGGGTTGTGGCGCGGTGAGCATATTTGTTGCTCCATTCCTTGTAAAGCTGTGCTGAAGGGGAGCCGGTCTGTTCTCTCTGTATTATGTTTTTAAGGGCTAAAGTGTCAACCGCCTTCATCTTTCTGTCGATAGGTGCCTGGCGGGCCAGCAGGTCCTGGGCTGATGCCGTTACTGCCGTAAGGGTAAATAATGCCGTAAATGCTAATGTCTTTATTGTTCTTTTTATTAAATACATAATTTATTGTTCTTGGTTAAGATAAAAGTGCGGAGGCTGCCGCGGGCGATAGTCAGAAAAAAATCAACAGATAAAAATTTTCCGGCCTATCATAAAAACCTTTGCAAAGATAATAAAAAAGTGTGATAGTTGTTTTCCGGTTTAACAACTTTATGGACACTTTAACAAACTGGCATGCAAGGTCTCCCTAATTTAACTAATACTAACTGGTTGATATTCATATTGTTAGCATTTTAGTTAAAATACCTATGAAATGGCAGACCAGTTTATGTTTGTTTTGCGCAGTGAGTCAAGCCTTTTCCATAGCATGGCATATTCCTGCTTCTGACACATGGGGTCTTTGTCAATTATTTTCTGTGCCTCGTCGCGTGCCAGCTGAACCAGCTGACCGTCGCGCGCAATGTCGGCTATCTTGAGGTCGAAGGCCATTCCGCTTTGCTGTGTGCCTTCAAGGTCTCCGGGGCCACGCAGCTTCAGGTCGGCTTCTGCAATCCTGAATCCGTCGTTGGTGTCGCACATTATGTCTATTCGCTTGCGTGTCTCTTCGCTTAACTTGCGCTTGCTTACAAGTATGCAGTATGACTGGTCGGCTCCTCGTCCTACACGGCCGCGCAGCTGATGCAGCTGTGACAGGCCGAAGCGTTCGGCGTTGAGTATTACCATCACTGATGCGTTCGGCACGTTTACGCCTACCTCAATTACGGTGGTGGCCACGAGTATCTGGGTCTCGCCGGACACAAAGTGCTTCATCTCCTCTTCTTTTTCAGCCGGCTTCATCTTGCCGTGAACCTTGCTCAGCCTGAATTCGGGAAACGCTTCCTTGAGTCCTTCAAAGCCGTCTTCAAGATTCTTGAGGTCTATCTTCTCGCTTTCTTTTATCAGCGGGAACACGATATATACCTGACGCCCCTCGTTGATCTGTTTCCTTATTCCGTTATACAGACTTGTTGTCTGGTCGTCATATTTATGTATTGTCACTACGGGCTTGCGTCCCGGCGGCAGTTCGTCTATGACGCTCACGTCCAGGTCGCCGTATATGGTCATTGCCAGCGTTCGCGGAATAGGCGTGGCTGTCATGACCAGCACGTGCGGCGGGTTGTCGCTCTTGTTCCATAGCCGTGCCCTCTGTGCCACTCCGAATCTGTGCTGCTCGTCTACGACTACAAAGCCGAGGTGTGCAAACTGCACGGTGTCTTCAATGACGGCATGGGTGCCCACCAGTATGTTTACGCTTCCGTTGGCCAGTCCTTCCAGCACGGTCTTGCGCCTCTTGCCTTTCACCATGCCGGTCAGCAGTTCTACGTTTACGTCCATTCCGCCGAGCATTCCCTGTATTGTGGCAAGGTGCTGTTCCGCCAGAATTTCTGTTGGGGCCATTATGCAGGCCTGAAAGCCGTTGTCTATGGCGATGAGCATGGACATCAGTGCCACGAGCGTCTTGCCGCTGCCCACGTCGCCCTGCAGCAGACGGTTCATCTGCTGTCCCGAGCCCATGTCTTTTCTTATTTCCTTAATGACACGTTTCTGTGCGCCTGTGAGCGGAAAAGGAAGGTTGTTGAAGTAAAAGTCGTTGAACGTCTTGCCTACACGGCTGAATATATAGCCGCGATATTTGCGCCTGTGGTCGCTGGCGTATCGCAGAATGTTGAGCTGAACATAGAAAAGCTCTTCGAACTTCAGACGGTAGCGGGCCTTGCTCATGTCGTCGGGCGTTTTGGGGTTGTGTATTTTTCTGAACGCCTCGTCCCTTGATATCATGTTCAGCGGCTTGGTTATGAAGTCGGGCAGGGTTTCCCTGAGCGGTTCTTTCATGTTGTCGAGCATGCTTTTTATGAGCTTTTCGATGGCTCTCGACGTCATGCCCGTCTTCTTCATGTTTTCCGTAGTTACATAATACGGCTGCAGTCCCATCTGTGATAGCTGCATTTCTGATGCCGGATCAATGTCGGGATGTGCAAACTGGTAGCGCCCGTTGAACACGGTAGGTCTGCCGAATATTATGTAGTCGGTAGAAAGTTTATAGTGGCTGATGATGTATTTTGCTCCCGAAAACCACACGATGTCTGCCACTCCGGTTCCGTCTGACACATGTGCCACGACCCTTGTGCGGTGGAACCCCATCTCGAAAGTTTCAAAACTCAGTATTCTTGCACGTATCTGAACGAAGGGCATGTCGCCCGAAAGCTCGTTTATGCGGTATATGCGGCTGCGGTCGACATATTTGTAGGGGTAATATTCAAGCAGTTCCTTATAGGTGCTGATGCCCAGTTCCTTACTGAGCAGAGTCTTGCGCCTTGGGCCTACGCCCGGAAGATACTGTATGTCCTGGTCTAATATGTCGAGCATTGTCGCGTTTTGAGAGATGTTTCAGATTAGATGAAAATATTATGTCAGCAAATTATCTACGCCAGCACCCTTGCTATAAGCAGGTCGAACGGAGTGGTTATCTTTATGTTCTCGCGGTTGCCCTCTATGAGCGTCGGACTTTGCCCGATGCTTTCTGCCACAGAGGCGTCGTCGGTGAAGTCTTCACGGTAGGGCTGCTTGTATGCCTCCTTCAGCAGCTGTATGTCAAAGGTCTGCGGCGTTTGGACAAGGCGATACTCCTGTCTTGGCACGGTGGTGCTCTTGTTTTCGGCGTTAAGATGTATCAGGGTTTCTACTACGGGCGTAACCGGCACTACGGCCTTGCGTGTTCTTGCTGTTTCATAGCAGTTGGATATCACCTCAATCGACGGGAACGGGCGCACACCGTCGTGTATGCCAACCACTCCTGTTTCGTCGTCGGGTATACATGCCAGTCCGTTTCTGACTGAGTGGAAACGTGTCTCGCCTCCGTCCGCTATCTGATATTCAGCAGCGAAGTGATATTTTTTGCACAGTTCGTGCCAATATTCCTGTTGTTCCTTAGGCAGCACAAGTATTATTTTCAGCGTGGTGCTGTATTCTTTGAATCTTTTTATTGTGTGCATAAGGACAGGAAATCCGTTGACAGGCAAGAATTGCTTTGGTATGTCAGAGCCCATCCTCAATCCTTTGCCTCCGGCAACGATTACAACATAGTCCATAATATTCTTCTTGTGATTCTTCTTGTTTTGTCTTATTGTCAGTAAGTTTTCTATGTGTGTATGGGCGTGCAGCTGTGCCCATGCAGGCTATATCTTCAGATGCAGGACAGATGTATGTGTTCCGCATCATGCATACACGCCGCCACGGGGTTAATCCGTGCTTATATATTCATCAGCCCGAATACAAGTCTTGCTGCCGTATCCGGGCTGATGAGTCGGTTGTTGTTATTTCATCATGAGATGCTTGAACATCATGCCTTCGGCCACGCTGTCGGCTGTCTTATGGTCGGTAAGAGCCTCGAGCAGTGTGTAGGCATAGGGCAGGGTGGCAGCCGGACCTTCTCCGGTAGTGATGTTGCCGTCTACGGTGCACAGTTCGTGTGTGTATTCTGCTTCATCAAGATATTTCTCGAATCCGGGATAACATGTGGCACGCTTGCCCCTCAGCAGACCAATTCCGCCAAGCACCATAGGTGCGGCACATATTGCACCGATCATCTTGCCCTTGCGGTTCTGCTCTATGAGAGACTTCTTTACTCCAACATGCTCGTTGAGGTTGGTTGCTCCCGGCAGTCCGCCCGGCAGCATGAGCAGGTCGGCGTCGCTGAGGTCTGCCTCTTCAAACAGCAGGTCGGCAGTGATTTTCACTCCGTGTGCCGATTCAACTTCCTTTGCGCCTGTAACGCTCACGGTTTTAAACTCAACGCCTGCGCGGCGCATAATATCTAATGGTATGAGGGCTTCAATCTCTTCGAAGCCTGTAGCCAGGAATTCATAAACTTTAGCCATGTGGTTTTCTGAATTTTAAGGTTTAAACGTTTATTTGTATAATGATGGCATAGCCTTATTTCAGGCAAGCCAGATATCTCTTTATCGTGTCTTCAAGACCGAAATACAGCGCATCGCATATCAGTGCGTGACCTATGCTGACTTCGTCGAGCCATGGAATGTTCTGATGGAAATAGGTCAGGTTCTGCAGACTGAGGTCGTGTCCTGCGTTGAGGCCAAGCCCCACTTCTCTTGCCACTTCTGCAGCCTCTACGAACGGCTTTATCGCCTCTTCGCGGTTGGCCTCATAGCCTGCTGCGTATGGCTCGGTGTAAAGCTCTATTCTGTCGGTGCCGCACATACGTGCCGCTTCAACCATCTTAGGCTCGGCGTCGACGAATATCGACGTTCTGATGCCTGCTTCCTTAAATTGTCCTATCACGTCGGTCAGAAAGCCCTTGTTGGCCACTGTGTCCCATCCGTGGTTACTCGTTATCTGGTTGTCAGCATCGGGCACAAGTGTTACCTGGGTGGGCTTCACCTCGAGCACCAGCTTAATATATTTGTCAATTGGGTTGCCCTCTATGTTAAACTCTGTTGTTATCAGTGGTTTGATGTCTCTTACGTCCTGGTATCTGATGTGTCTTTCGTCAGGACGTGGATGCACGGTGATGCCTTGCGCGCCAAACTTTTCACAATCAACGGCCACTTTCAGCACGTCGGGATTGTTGCCTCCGCGTGCGTTGCGTATGGTAGCCACCTTGTTGATGTTTACGCTTAATTTCGTCATTTTTTACAAATTTATTTAGTTAGCAGTATCTGTTATTCCGCAAAATGATGTAATTTTGCATATGACAAGCCTTGTGCAGGCGGCTTTCTGGCTGTTGTCATACGGGGCTTGTGACATCTTTGCAGATAAGTTTATTCATTGGCAAAGTTACTAAATGTTTGTCATTTTTCTGCATCCTGTACTAAAAAAGAAATTTAAAAGCTTAAAATTATGGGGTCGCGCAAGTTTAAATTCGCACTATTTGGAAATATCTATCAGGCAAAGAAGTCGGCTAACATCCGGGATATAATGTCGTATCTCACGCGCCGCGGCGCTGAAGTGTGCGTTGAAAAACTTTTTTACGACTTTCTTGTAAGCACCGGACGACTGTCGCCAGGCTCCGTTGAAGTGTTTGAGGGAGGCAACTTCATGGCTGATTTCGTCATATCTATGGGCGGCGACGGCACGCTGTTGCGTGCGGCGGGGCTCGTAGGCAGCAAGAATATACCAATACTTGGAGTCAATATGGGCCGGCTCGGATTCCTGGCAGACATCGTGCCTACCGAAGCCGAGAGCGCGCTCGACTCGCTCTATCGCGGCGACTACACGCTGGAGAACCATTCGGTAATATGCGTTGAGGCCGACGGCAAGCCTCTGTCGGGTGTGAGCCATGCGCTCAACGACATAGCCGTGCTGAAGCGCGACAATGCCTCGATGATATCAATACGCACAAGCATCAACGGCGAGTATCTCGTTACATATCAGGCCGACGGACTCATTGTCAGCACTCCTACGGGCTCAACGGCCTATTCGCTGTCGAACGGCGGACCTATCATCGTGCCGCAGACTGGCATCCTGTGCCTTACGCCGGTGGCTCCGCACAGCCTGAACATCAGGCCGATGGTGATTTCAGACGACTCTGAAATAACTCTCACCGTGGAGAGCCGTAACCATAACTTCCTCATTGCCGTCGACGGACAGTCGGCAAAGTGCAGCGAGAAGACACGGCTCACCATACGCAAGGCACCATATAACATAAAAATCGTGAAGCGCAGCAGTCAGAAATACTTCTCCACCTTGCGCCAGAAGATGATGTGGGGAGCCGACACGCGCGGCTGACAACATCTCCGCACCAGTATGCTGACATCAGCCTCGCATTCCGGCGTGGTGTCTGCAGCATACCCGGAAGCACCTTTAGCAGAAGCTTATGAAGATAAAGAACCTGTTGAGAATACCCCAAAGCAAATATCCCGTCAAGGCTATTTTGCGCTGGTTGTGGCACGCTTGGCGCGGCAACCGGCTTCAGGCCGTGCTCAACGCCGCGCTCGGACTGCTCGGCGTGGCTGCCAGCTTGATGTCGGTGTGGGCTGTTCAGAATGCCATCGACGTGGCATCTCATGTCCGCAGCGGCTCGCTCTATGCGGCAGTGGCGCTTATGGGCGTGTTTGTGCTTTGCGACTTTGGCGTCAGCATAGCTTCGGTATGGGTGAGAAACATTCTCGGCATAAAGGCGCAGAACCGCATGCAGCAGCACATGCTCGACCGCATACTGCGCTCAGAGTGGCGCGGACGCGACAGCATGCACAGCGGCGACGTGCTCAACAGGCTTGAGCTTGACGTAAGGACTGTAGTGGAGTTTCTTACCGAAACCATGCCCAACACGCTTTCGGTGGTGGCTCTTTTTCTCGGATCGTTTTTTTATCTGTTCTCGATGGACGCCATGCTGGCCGTTGTCATCGTGATAATGCTGCCGCTGTTTATGCTTGTCAGCAGGCTCTACGTGGGACGCATGCGCAGTCTTACGCGCAACGTTCGCAACTGCGACAGCCGCGTGCAGAGCGTGCTGCAGGAAACCATACAGAACCGCATGCTCATAAAGACTCTTGAAAAGGATGACGCCATGGTGGAGCGGCTTGAGGCAACGCAGAGCGAACTGCGGCATAATGTGGTAAGGCGCACGGCCTTCTCGCTGTTTTCGAGCTTTGTCCTCAACTTCGGCTTTGCGGCTGGCTATCTTATCGCCTTTCTGTGGGGAGCCATAAGGATGTACGGCCACACGCTGTCTTTTGGCGGCATGACGGCCTTTCTGCAGCTCGTGGCGCGCATACAGGGGCCGGCACGCAATCTGACAAAGCTTGTTCCTCAGTTTGTGTCGGTGCTCACGGCGGCAGAACGGCTCATGGAACTTGAGGAAAATCCGCTTGAGGAGCAGGGCGCTCCGCTGCATGTAGCTGCCGACGGTGGAGTGGGCGTGCGCTTTGAGAATGTAGCTTATGCCTATGCCGACGGCGAACGCGAGATAATGAATAACTTTTCGTTCGACTTCACCCCGGGCAGCTGTACTGCCGTGCTCGGCGAGACCGGCACCGGCAAGACCACTCTTGTGCGCATGATTCTTGCCCTGATACGCCCTGACTCGGGACGCGCCGTGATATACAACGGACGAGGCGAAAGCTACCAGTTGTCGTCGCTCACGCGCTGCAACTTTGTATATGTGCCGCAGGGCAACACGCTGCTGAGCGGCACCATTCGCGACAATCTGAGGCTTGGAAACCTTTCGGCCACTGACGATGATATGCTCAACGCCCTTCATCGTGCCTGTGCCGACTTTGTCAGCGAGCTGCCCGACGGGCTCGACACCGTATGCTCTGAGTCGGGCGGGGGACTGAGCGAAGGTCAGGCGCAGCGCATAGCCATAGCCCGGGCGCTGCTGCGCGACGGCAGCGTGATGCTCTTCGACGAGGCTACAAGCTCGCTCGACCCTGACACAGAGCGCCGCCTGCTTGCCAATCTGCTGGCAGACAGACAGCGCACCATCATCTTTGTAACCCACCGCATGGCCGTGGTAGACTATTGCGACCGTGTGCTGCGCATGGAGCGGCTCTGACTCTTCGTGTCGTGCCTGCACATCTGCTGTCGTTCAGGCATGATGTTTGTAGTGAATTTTATTAACCAAAATAAATTTTAGCGTTATGAAAAAACTTATCTTTATGGCGGCTTTCGCCATCATGACAGTCCTTGGCGCTGCGGCTCAGGATGCCGACTCGCGCTATGCCACTGAACTGCTGAAGCCCGGAACTGAGGCTCCCGACTTCACGCTGAAGGACATTAACGGCACAGAACACACGCTCAGCCAGTTGCGCGGAAACTATGTCGTGCTCGACTTCTGGGCTTCGTGGTGTCCCGACTGCCGAAAGGATGTGCCCATGCTGAAGGAACTTTATGCCAAATACGGCGAGCGCATCAAGTTTGTAAGTGTGTCGTTCGACGACAAAAAAGAAAATTGGAAAAACTATGTTGAGGCCAACGGCATGGATTGGCTCAACGTCAGCGAACTGAAGAAATGGAAGGAAACCCAAATTTCGCAGATGTATAAGATCAAGTGGATTCCTGCCATGTATCTTATCGACCGCCAGGGCAAGATCATCCTGTCAACGGTTATGATAGAGAAAATGGCTGACAAGCTGAAAGAACTTCACGAACTTTAAGCTGAACCGTTCATCATAATCCTGTTGGATTATCGTTTTATAAAGATCGTCTTGCCGTCTGCCTTTTTTGCATGAATAGAGCTTATGCCATGGAAAGGCCGACGGCAAGACAAAAATAATAAATAATAAATAATAAGTCTTTGGTACTGCTGGAAAATTCATGGGATTTTGTATATTTGTTTCATGTTTAATACAAAATCTACAAGCAGTATGCAAATTATAAATAGACTTTCATTTTTTCTTGTTGCCTTTTTGTTGGGGTATAGCTCTGTTTATTCACAAACACAGGCTGATGTGAAAATGGGTGAGATCCTGAATGGCGGTGATCTGTTCCAATTGAGAAAAGAATATCCGAATCTAAAAGGCTCCGTGAGTGTGAAGATGCTTAATCTGGTGGCAGACGCTCAGTTAGGCATCGGATTTAATAAATTGGAAAATGCTGCCGTTGCCCTTGACAGTTTGTTGGCGCATCACCAAAACGAGCTTGGTGCGCAAACATCAATAGGTATGGCTGCTTTGCAAGGCATGAACCTCTTGAATTTGGGCATGTATGAGCCGGCCGGGAAAGTTGGAGAAAGTCTGGTGAATGCACTAAAGGAATCAGTTCCGTTTGAATCTCTTTACAGTTTTGTATTTATCGAAAAAGTTGGTAAAGCACTTGCCAATGTTCCAAAACCTTATCTTGAACGTCCTGATAGAGATGTTGCTGTGCCGTTAAGTGTTGAAACTGTTGGAAGAGGCAAACATATCTATATACCTGTAGAGGTAAACGGCATAACGAAAAACTATATTTTCGATACAGGTTGCTCTTTTGGCAATTTCGTTTCAGAAAAGTATGCAGAAGAAGTTGGTCTGAAAATTGTAGCTGATTCTATTCCGGTATCAGGTATGGAGATTGGTCTTGTAAAACTTGCTGTGGCAGATTCAATGAAAATAGGAGAAATGGTATATCATAATCCTGTTTTTATGGTTGCGCCTCCCGATCATGAGGTCGATTCGGTATTTGCTTTTGATGGAGTTATAGGTTACCACTTTATCAGGGACGCCAAGGAAATAATCATAGACAATGAGGCCGGAAAGTTTGTTTTTCCGCAAAAAGTGTCTGAGGGGGAGCCAAATATGTATCTGGCATCAAATACGCCTCAAGTAAGAATCAGCTATAACGGAAAGCCTTTTGACCTGATTTTTGATACAGGAAATGTAAAGTCTGACTTGGGGAATAAATTTGCTAAAACATTTCCTGATGCCATTGACGGATTGGCAGAACAGATTACTTCACGTGGCGGCTTTGGCGGAATATCGCAGATAAAAGCAGTAATATTGCCAAATTTCTGTTTCGAGGCGGCAGGCACTAAGGTGACATTGCATAATACAGAAGTGATTACGAACACAGAAAGCGGCAGCCAGTTGTTTGCAGGTTCGTTAGGGGCAGATTTTGTGTTGTCATTCAAACGGCTTACAATCAACTATCAGAATATGTTTATACGTGGAGAATAATCCTGCTTTAATTAAAGCAACACATTAGTGTCCCATTTTAACTGGACACTAATGTGTTTTTATAATAAACTCGTCACTCGTCACATTCTTATGTAAATTATTGAATAACAGTGTGTTATAGTGTGACGAGTTTGCCGTTCAACTCGTCACATCGTTTTTGAGAAACCGGTTAATTGGATGTTTGGATGGGGCGATGACCTGTATGTGATGAGTTGAAAATGTAACTCGTCACGCTGTAAAATGTTGATATGCAGCGGTTTATGTGCCTTTGTGATGAGTGACGAGTTTCTCCGAAAACTTTTTTATGATTATATCGCATTGTCTTTCCTGATATAGGTTTACTCCGGACTGGCTTATTACCGGTTTTGGTTGTTTCATTCCTTTATCTCCAAAAGGTATGCTTTTACCTTGCGAAAGACCGCCTTTCAGCGTGTAAAAGCATGCCTTTTGCAATGCTGTCAGCCGTGTCTTATCCTGATAAAAGGGCAAAAAGAAAGGCTCCCTTACCTTTGCCTTGTGCGGCAAGTAAGGGAGCCTTTTGTATGGTTAATAACCGTATGTGTTATTTCTTCATTGTGTCAGGCAGCATGATAACCTTGATGCTGTTGCCGCCACCGATGATGACGTTCTTCATGAACTTAGCCATCTTCTCAGGAGTCATTTCGCTTACAATCTTCTTGTAGTCGGTGTTTGTGTCAACTCCGTACTCGTCGAAGCTCTGGATAACGCCCAGCCAGTAGTTGTTCTTCTTAACGTTTTCGTCTGCACGCTTCAGCATGAGTTCCTTAACCTTGCTGAGCATTTCAGCGTCAACTGTCTTGGTCATCTTAGTAACCTCGTCGTTCATGATGCCGATAGCCATGTCGCTCTTCTCAGGTTTCATCGGGCAAACACCGATGATGCATGTGAACGGAACGTCGCCTCCGAGTGATGAGTATCCGGCAGCTCCTGCAGAGTAGGCAGCGCTGGCCTCTTCACGGATCTTCTCCAGGTAGATCATGCTCAGGATCTGTCCTGCTGCGTCAGCGTAGATGCTGTTCTCGAGAGTGTAAGGAGTCTTGTTGTTATACCAGTACATGTAAGCGTTAGCCTTCGGAGTCTCCATCTTGCGGTAGAACTGGTTAACGGTGTTGCCCTTGTTGTAAGTAGTAACAGGCTTCCAGTTTTCCTTAGCGCCCTTTGCAGGCAGAGAAGCTATATACTGCTCGATGAGCGGACGGATGGCAGCCTCGTCAAAGTTACCGATGATTGTGAATGTGAAGTCGGCAGCGTTGGCTGTGCGCTCTTTTGCAATCTGCAGAATGCGGTCGTAGTTAGCGTTCTCAACATCCTTCATCTCGATAGAGGCGAAGCGCGGGTTGTGCATGTAGAGAGTGTTCTTTACAGAGTCTGACAGTGCCATCTCAGGTGAAAGCTCCTTGTTCTTCAGAGAGGTCTTTATCAGTCCCACCATTGAGTTGTAGCTCTTCTCGTCCTTGTTGATGTTTGTGAAGTAGAGATATGTCATCTGGAAGAGAGTCTCAAGGTCCTTAGGAGTTGATCTTCCGCTTACAGTCTCGTGCAGGTTCTGCATTGTGAGGTCAACGTTAACCTGTTTGCCTGCCAGTACCTTCTGCAGTTCAGTGCTGCTGAAGTTGCCCAGTCCGCTGTAGCCGATGGCCGTGTCGAACATCTTGATGTTAGCGTAGTCTTCCTTGCCGAGCAGAGAAGCACCACCCTTAGATGTAGCGCTGAGGATAACCTCGTCGTCCTTATAGTCAGTCTTCTTCAGCAATACTCTTGCACCGTTAGACAGTGTGAGCTCTTTGTAGCCGAACTTAGCGTTCTCTTTCTCGCTCTTAATGCTGCCTTTCTTGGGCAGAACGCTTATCAGCGGCTCGTTCTTAACGTTGTCAACCCATGCTGTGAGCTGCTCAGCGTGAACGCCGTCGATGGCCTTCTTGATAGATTCAGCTGTAGGATATTTAGCACCTTCCTTCTCTGTGTAGAATGCCACTACAACTGTGTTGGTGTCAGTTTCGCTTATCAGCTCCTTGGTGATCTCGTTGACAGCTTCAACAGGGATAACCGGAGAAATCTGCTGCATTATCTGATACTCGTCTTCGATTGAAGGCATAGGCTCGTTGCCGAGGAAGTTGTCGCGGTAGATGTCACCGTAAATAGCGTTGTCGCGCTTGTTGCGGTTGGTGTAAACCTTCTCGAGTGAGCTCATATAGTCGGCCTTGGCGCGCTCAAACTCTGTGGCTGTGAAGCCGAACTTAACGGCACGCATAACCTCGCGTGTGGCTGTGCTGATGGCCTGCTCGCTCATGCCCGGTTTCGGCAGGATAACCAGGGTGAATGCCTTGGTTGTAGAAGCCAGGATGAAGTCGCTGTCGTAAGCGTAAGCCTGAACGAACGGACAGTCAGGATTCTGCTGTATTTCCTGCAGACGTGCGTTGAGCATCTGTGTTGAGAGGCTTACTGCATAGTTCTGAACGAGATATGCAAGGCTGCCTTTCAGGCTGTCTGGCACTTCGGGGTGCTTGTACATCAGCTGTATGATGTCAGTCTGCTGCTCTTTGTCCTTGTCTACGATGATAATAGCCTCGTTGTTGTCGGGCACAGGCTCGTTGACAACCTTCGGAGCGTTAGGATCAAGCTTGATGCCGCTGAACAGCTCCTTGATCTTAGCCTCAGTGCGGTCAACGTCGATGTCGCCGACTACGATGATTGCCTGGTTGTCGGGACGATACCACTTGTGGTAGTACTGACGGAGAACTTCAGGCTTGAAGTTGTTGATGATCTCCATCTTACCGATAGGCATGCGCTGTCCGTATTTGCTGCCCGGATAGATCTTCTCGAGGTTGCGGTCGAACATTCTTGTCTGTGCGTCAGTGCGCAGGCGCCACTCCTCGTTGATCACACCACGCTCCTTGTCGATCTCCTTGGGGTCGAGTGTAAGGCCGTTAGACCAGTCTTTCAGGATGAGAAGACAAGAGTCGAGAGCCTCAATGCGTGTAGAAGGAACGTTGCATATTCTGTATACGGTCTGGTCTACGCCTGTGTATGCGTTGAGGTCAGAACCGAACTCTACGCCGATAGAGCGCAGATATTCAATGAGGTTGTTGCCCTTAAAGTTGTCTGAGCCGTTGAAGGCCATGTGCTCAAGGAAGTGAGCCAGACCGCGCTGGTCGTCGTTCTCCTGGATAGAACCCACGCGCTGGGCAATGTAGAAGTTAACACGATTCTCCGGATAACCGTTGTTGCGGATGTAATAGGTCAGTCCGTTGGCCAGCTTGCCAGTCCTCACTGCCGGGTCAACCGGGATGGGAGGCATCTGCATGCCCTGAGCCATGATGCCCACTGTGCTTGCCAAGAACAGTGCGGCCGTGATGATTAGATGTTTTATTTTCATAAAAAAGAGTTTAAAATAGTTCAACAAAGATAGTTTTTTTATCTCTCGAATGTTGTTACTGGTTGTTATATTTAATAAATTTTATACGTTTTGTATGCAAAATTGTTACTTTCGTGTAAATACCATGCTGTAAGCCGGTTTATGTTTCCTCCCGGTATTCCAGAATGTCTCCTGGCTGGCACCCCAGCTCGCGGCATATTGCTTCGAGCGTGGTGAAGCGTATGGCCTTGGCCTTGCCGGTCTTCAGGATCGACAGATTAGCCTGCGTAAGCTCCACTCTTTCGGCCAGCTCGCCTAGCGAAATCTTCCGCTTGGCCATCTCCACGTCGAGGTTTACTATTATTTTACCCATACTTGTTGCTTTAGAGTTGTTTACGTAGGTTATTATATCGTGAGTTCCTGTTCCTCTTTCATCTTCAGTCCGATGGAGAACGACTCTGCCATTACAAGAGAGAATAGTCCGAAGAGTATCGTTCCCGTGTACACGGCGTCTGAATATCCGATGGTGTAGCCCGTCAGGCTGAACGTCTGTGTGGCGGCATATACGTCGTTACAGTATTTTATCGTTGCCAGCAGACCTATTATCACCATGCACCAGCCTATGCGTTTAAGGTATTTCGTGTTCTTCCGTGTGAAGATGTTGTTGCGGTTGATGTTCAGCACGAAGCGTATGAACGACACCAGCGTGATGATGCCTGCCACCATTATTGCTATGCCTATGATCACTGACAGAATGCTGCCCGCTGTGCCTGAAGAATCCTCTATCGGCAGGTTTATCTGTGTAGGCCATGCCCTATACGACTTATTCGTTGCGCTGTCGGTTATGGTTATTGCGTTGCGCCATGTGATTTCGTTCGGTATGAGCGACACAACGCGATAGCCGTCCACACTTTCAGTGTTTGTCTCTTGGATGTGCTTGGCCGACTTATATCCGCTGACCATGCCGCTGAACATAAGGTCGGTGGCCATCAATATGTCTACGATGATAACGGCGAAGATAAGTAGGCAGAATATGTTGAGCTTTGTTTTCATCTTGTTGCGTATTTTTCATAAAAAATGCCCGCCGCCCTGTTTTCTCGGCCGGCGGGCAGGCCTTTATTTATTTAGTTAGAGAGAGTCGTTGTTGCTGTCATTTCATGTCGGCCAGCAGGTTGGCGGTGTAGTCGCTTAGCAGTACGTAGTTGTCGTTAAGCTCATACATGTTGCTGCTCTTGTTCCATGTGTAGCAGTCAACTCCCGTGGCGTTTCCGCTGATGCTGCTGTATGTCATGCGTTGGCTCTGCACGTAGGCGTTGTCGCTGTTCTTCCATACCTTCATGTCGAGCACAGTGTTGCCGGCGTTGTAGGTGTAGTCCATGCAGAGGTAGTTTTCCCATTCCTGTTTGTCGCTGTTCCACTTCATCACCTCTTTTCTTATCACGCGGTCCTGGTCGTCGTATGTATATTGCTTGCGTGTCTTGGCTGTAAGATATTTGCCGCTGTTGTCGTAAGTAACTATTGCGCTTACTTTACCGTCCTGCATCTCTGCGTTGTATGCGAAGCGGTTGTCAGAGTTGGATGTTCCTGCGATGCTTGTGAACAAACTCATAATTGTTGCGGCGGTAATTGTAATCAGTTCCATAATGCTATATTTTTTATTTCGTTATTATTCTTGTTTATTTAATTCTTTATCTGTTTTGTCGTTAGACGTTCTTTGTTCTGAAAAACTACGTCGTGATATTGTCTTTTTAATATCCTGCGGGAAGCGGTGTTATCTAAATTCAATAATCATTTATCGTTTTTCGATATGCAAATGTATGAACTATATTTGAATGTTCCAAATATTTTTAATAAAAATTTATCGAAAAACGATAATTTAACACATTAAAACAATAAATCTTCGGCTTTTAACGGTCTTTTAACCGATACGGAGCCTTGTTTTATTGTTTTCAGATGTATATGAAGGTTAGTTTTTATGTGGCTGACAGCTTGATTTTTTTGCTGTCGGCATATCAGAATATTTTATAGTGCCATCTGGTAGATTTTCCTGTGTTCCGACCTGCCGGGGTCCGGCTGGCTTTCATAGCCCGGCATCTGCCTTTTTTATTCTCCTTTTTTCTCTCTCCGCAATAAAGCAAAAAAGGATGTAAATCAAGCATTTGAAAGATTTACACCCTTTTTCCCACCCAATAATATAAAGTTTGAGTATAAAAAGTATGTCAAGTGACTTTATATTTTCCAATAAGCCGCTATCTCTTTTATAATGACATTAAACTTGCAAAAAAGATCAATAGGATTATAATATGTTTAATTTTGTCATTTATGTTCTATATAATTTGTATTCTCAAGATAATATATTGCCTCCCCTCTATCTCCATTTTCCAAATCAGTTAATTCGATCTTAAATATTTTATAGGGCAGTGTTGTCGTTTTTTTAGGTTCACTTACTGTTATATAGTAAGCTATTCCGTATTCAGTTTCTTTATAATATTCTTTTATTTGCTGTTTCATCAAAACATCCACGCTTTCTCCATCAATCCATACTTTTATGCCTACCTTATCAATTGTCGGAGCTATGTTATCACATTTGGCCGTATCAGCAGATGACTTTTGAGTAATATTTGACAAATCCTCTTTATGTTGAGCGTTTTGTATGCCTTTATTTGTAAGAAATCTTGTTAAGCTCATAGGACGGACATAGATCTGATAGGCTGGTACAGCTCCGGGGATTTGAAAAACGTGCATTCCGTATGCTTCCATTCGGTTATATTGTATATTTAAAGTTGTATCTCTGTCTGCAATAAAATTCCAACCCCAAAACTCCAGTCTCAGATTCTCATTATTTGTTCCCATTTTCATTGTATGAGGATAAGTATCCATATTTATAGCACCCATGTTGCTGTATTTGCCTTTTGGTATATTTATTTGATATTTCCCTTTTTCGTCAGTTTTAGTCTCAAAGAGAGCATCAAAATTTGAATTTTGGAACATAACAGAACAATTATCAATAGGATTGCCGTTATAGTCAGAAACTTTTCCTGTTATTGTTACCAGGTCTTTTTGCTTTTGTGCACTAATTGTTGAATTTAAACAAAAAAGCAGAAGTAAAATACTTAATAATTTCATTGCGTTTATTATAATGTGAGTTCGACGAATTGTAAATGCGTATAAATTTGGTGATTAGCGAAAATTGTTGTATTTTTATAGTGCTGAATTACAAAGTATTACAAAAAATAATCGCTATGATCACCGAGAGCAAAGTTATAGAATTATTTTGTATGGCAGACGACTTCTGCAAATTTTTTGATGCTATGACAGCAAAATATACGTTTAAACCAACAGCAAAGCGCAGATATCACCGTGATTCTACCATGTCCAAGGCAGAAATCATGCTTATCATGATACTTTTCCATGACTCAGGATACCGTTGTCTGAAGCATTTCTATCAGGAAAAAATCTGCAAACATATGCACCATTTCTTTCCAAAGGTCGTTTCTTACAACCGTTTTGTTGAATTGGAAAAAGACGTTGCCATCCCGCTGGCCATATTCATCAAGAAGGTTCTTTTGGGCAAATGTACAGGCATCAGTTTTGTTGACAGCACTCCTTTACGGGTATGCAAGAACCAGAGAATCCACATTCATAAAACGTTCAAGGGAATAGCACAAAGAGGAAAATGTTCCATGGGGTGGTTTTTCGGATTCAAGCTGCATTTGATATGCAACGAACGTGGAGAACTTCTGAATTTTATGATTACGCCGAGGGATGTTAATGACCGTAAACCGCTTGAATATAAAGCCTTTGTAGAATTTATATATGGAAAGCTTGTCGGGGACAAGGAGTATATAGGAAAGAACCTGTTTCAGAGATTATTCGTTGATGGAATACAACTTATAACCAAGTTGAAGAGCAATATGAAAGGTGCACTGATGTCCGTTTCTGACAAACTGCTTCTCAGGAAACGAGCCATTATTGAAACTGTCAATGACGAACTCAAAAATATAGCACAAGTGGAACATTCAAGGCATAGGGCCCTTGATAATTTTATCGTTAACCTCTTGAGTGCAATTGCGGCATATTGCTGTTTTCCTAAGAAGCCATGTATCAATGTTACGAGAACTATTGACACACAGCTTGCATTATTCTAAATTCGTCGAACTCACGTTATAATATGTATAAAGCGCGTCTGCACAAAACCTTTACAAATTCAGTCGAGTGTAGTGACTTTACGCAGACACGTGTTTTATTTTATGGTTGTATCGTTTATAGTCTTTGCTGCCTATGGCCTTTCCGTCTATGTTTGTTGTCATTGTTGGCGTGTTACGTTATGTCTGCGGCATACCTTTGACGGCTCATTCTTCCGCCTTATTCTGTTCATTCTCTTTTGCGGCAATGTTTCTTGGGTGATGGTTCAGAATTTCCTCGCGCAGAGTGTGCGTGTCTATGTGTGTATAAATCTCGGTTGTGCCTATGCTCTCGTGTCCGAGCATGCTCTGTATGGCGCGCAGGTCGGCTCCGCCTTCAAGCAGGGCGGTGGCAAAGCTGTGGCGCAGTGTGTGCGGACTTATCGTCTTCTGTATGCCTGCCTCGGCACCCAGCCGCTTTATCATTATCAGAATCATGGTGCGGGTGAGGTGTGCGCCTCGGCGGTTCAGAAAAACGTAGTCTTCTTCGCCCGGCTTTATTTTCATGTGGTTGCGGTCTATGAACCAGAATTTCAGTTGCTTTATGGCGTTTTCGGATATAGGCACAAGGCGCTCCTTGTTGCCTTTGCCCATTATTCTTACGAACTGTTCGTCGAGATAAAGCGCAGACATCTTCAGGTTTACAAGTTCGCTGACGCGCAGTCCGCAACTGAACAGCACCTCTATTATGGCCTTGTTGCGCTGTCCTTCCCATTTGCTCAGGTCTATTGCCTGCTCCAGTCTGTCCACCTCTTCCGTGGTGAGCACCTCGGGCAGATGGTCGCCGAGTTTTGGCGATTCGAGCAGTTCTGTAGGGTCGTCCTTGATGTATCCGTCAAGATACAGATATTTGTAGAATGCTCTCACGCCGCTTAGAATCCTGCATTGTGAGCGAGGTGATATCCCTATGTCGTGCAGTGAGGCGGCAAAGCATTGTATGTCGCTTAGTTTTGCCGTTTCCGGACTGATGCCGTTGTCCTTCAGAAATTTTAATAGCTTGTTGATGTCAAGGATGTATGCTTCGAGCGTATTGCCTGAATAATTACGCTGAAGTTTCATGTAGCGGATATATTTGTGTATAATGTTGTCTTGTTCTTTCTGAATCATCTTTGCTTTATTCTGTATTTTCCCGGCTTTAGCGTCATGGCCATGTCTGCACGGCAGGATTTATTCTACAATCGGTTCTTAGACAGCATATAGTTTTATCTGTCTTGCTTATTCGTGCTTTCAGCCGTCTTTTGTTTTCTGTTGTCGCCTTTTCGTCCGTCTTTCTGGACATAGTCTGCCATGCTTGCGAAAGTCAGACGGAAATCAGCTCAATATAAGGCTGAAATACAGGCTGAACTCTAACGCCCGGTTTTAGCTTAAAAAAATCCGGGGACCGACATGCCCCGGATTTTTATTTCTCAGCCAAGTTTAGCGTGTGGTGCCGCCTTGGCCGTATTTTATTGAGTGTTATTTGATTACTCCGAGTTCCTTACCTACCTTTATGAAGGCGTTGACAGCCTTGTCGAGATGCTCTCTCTCGTGGCCTGCCGACAGCTGTACGCGTATGCGGGCCTGGCCTTTAGGCACAACGGGATAGTAGAATCCTGTTACATATATGCCTTCGTCCTGCATGCGGGCTGCAAAGTCCTGCGACAGTTTTGCGTCATACAGCATAACTGCGCATATAGCGCTCTGCGTAGGCTTGATGTCGAATCCGGCAGCGGTCATCTTGTCGCGGAAATATTCAACGTTCTCCATCAGCTTGGCGTGCAGGGCGTTGCTTTCCTTCAGCATCTTGAACATTTCGATGCTGGCTCCTACGATGGCTGGTGCCAGAGAGTTAGAGAACAGATATGGTCTTGAGCGCTGGCGCAGCATGTCGATAATTTCCTTTCGGCCTGTGGTGAATCCTCCCATTGCGCCGCCAAACGACTTGCCTAATGTTCCGGTGAATATGTCTATGCGTCCGTAAGCGTTGAACTTTTCAGCCACGCCGTGTCCTGTCGGGCCTACAACGCCGGCAGAGTGTGATTCGTCTACCATTACGAGTGCGTCGTATTTCTCGGCAAGTTCGCATATCTTGTCCATCGGGGCAACGTTTCCGTCCATAGAGAACACGCCGTCCGTTGCTATTATGCGGTGGCGCTGTGCCTGTGCTTCCTGCAGGCATCTTTCAAGGTCGGCCATGTCGGCGTTGGCGTAGCGGTATCTCTTAGCCTTGCAGAGACGGACGCCGTCTATTATTGATGCATGGTTGAGCGCGTCAGATATGATGGCGTCCTCTTCGGTAAACAAAGGCTCGAACAGACCTCCGTTGGCATCGAAGCATGCAGCATACAGGATGGTGTCTTCGGTCTTGAAATAATCGGAAATTGCGGCTTCAAGCTCTTTGTGCATGTCTTGTGTTCCGCAAATGAATCTTACTGACGACATTCCGTAACCTCTTTCCTTCATGGCTTTCTCCGCAGCCTCGGCAAGGCGTGTGTTGTCAGAAAGTCCAAGATAGTTGTTGGCGCAAAAGTTGAGCACTTCCTGTCCGTCGCCAACTTTTATTCCGGCTCTCTGCGGAGTTGTTATTATACGCTCGTTCTTGTATAAGCCGGCGGCCTTTATGCCGTCCAGTTCCTTCGTGAGGAACTCTTTCATTTTTCCGTACATAATTCTTAGATTAAGTTTAACATCAATGTTTTCATTTTACAAAGTTCTTGTTTTTTTTTGAAAATAGAGTAAATAATCCGATAAATTTTGTTATAATATAATCTTTTCTTCATATCTTTGCATTATATGTATGCGCCGTTTTGTGTACGGCTGCTGCTTATTGCTGCCTCGGCATGCCGTCCATGTCTGTTGTCTTGGTGTGGCGGCGGTTCGGCAGGTTAACCTTAATTTGATGTTGTGCATGGCCATTTCCGGTGTGGCGTTGCTCTTAGGCAGCCGTTGTTGTGGCTGCCGGTGCGTGTTGCCGTTGTTGTGGCGTGTCCATTGAAGATATTGTGCATGTATCAAGATTAATTGTAAATCTAATATTTATAGTATGAAAAATGTTTTAGTTATTGGCTCTACCGGTCAGATTGGGTCGGAGTTGACAATGAAGTTACGTGGACTTTACAATGGAAATATCGTTGCCGGTTATATTCCCGGAGCAGAGCCTAAGGGCGAACTTCTGGAGTCGGGACCGTCGGCGGTCGTTGATGTTACTAAGCCTGAACAGATAGGCGAGGTGGTGTCTAAATACAAGATTGATACAATATACAATCTTGCTGCCATCCTTTCTGCCGTTGCTGAGGTGAAGCCCCAGCTTGCCTGGACGATAGGCATGGGCGGACTTTTCAACGTGCTCGAGGTGGCGCGCGAGAAACAATGCGCCGTGTTCACTCCCAGTTCGATTGGCTCGTTTGGCGACAACACGCCCAAGGACAAGACTCCGCAGGACACCGTGCGCGACCCAAAGACCATGTACGGCGTTACGAAGGTTTCGGGCGAGCTGCTCAGCAATTATTATAATGTGCGCTTCGGCGTTGACACACGCTCTGTGCGCTTCCCCGGACTTATATCTTACGTTACACCTCCCGGAGGCGGCACGACCGACTATGCAGTTGACATCTATTACTCGGCCGTAAAGGGTGAGGAATTCGAGTGCCCGATAGCTGCCGGCACATATATGGATATGATGTATATGCCTGACGGACTGCGTGCCGCAATAGAGATTATGGAGGCCGACCCGTCAAAACTGAAGCACCGCAATTCGTTCAACATTGCGTCTATGAGCTTTGAGCCGGAGATTATCTACAACAAGATAAAAGAATATATACCTGACTTCAAGATGGTGTATAAGGTAGACCCGCTGCGCCAGGCTATTGCCGAGTCATGGCCTAATTCTCTTGACGACACATGTGCGCGTGAGGAGTGGGGATGGAAACCCGAGTATGACCTTGACGCCATGACACGCGACATGATCGAGAAACTGAGACAGCGTTTCGGCAAATAATTGCAGACATATATTATAATAGATAAGGCGCGGCAGGCATCTTGCAAGATGCTTGCCGCGCCGTTTTTTTATTTATGATTCTTGCGTTTACCTTATTTTTATTAATTTTGCATCACAATAAACGATATTGCTTATGGCAACACGCATGTTGCCGCTTAAAGTATAAATCCGCGATATATTATGAACATAATGATTATCAACGGCCCCAACCTGAACCTGCTGGGGCGTAGAGAGCCTGAGATTTACGGCAGCAACTCTTTTGAGGCTTATCTTGACGAACTGAGAAAAAAGATGCCTGATGTAAACATCGACTATTATCAGAGCAACATAGAAGGCGAACTTATCAACAAGATGCAGGAAGTGGGATTCACCTACGACGGCATAGTGCTCAACGCAGGAGCCTACACCCACACGAGCATTGCCCTGCAGGACTGCATACGTTCGCTGAAAGCTCCCGTTGTTGAGGTTCACATCTCTAACGTACACAAGCGCGAGGAGTTTCGCCATAAGTCAATGATTTCGTGCGCCTGCCTTGGCGTCATCTGCGGCTTCGGTCTCGACTCCTACAGACTTGCGATAGAAGGAATAATATTTAATTCATAGTTCACAATTCATAATTCATAATTGGGAGGAAAGGGGAGGAAATTAAAAATTAAGAAAGCATCCCAATTATGAATTGTGAATTATGAATTAGAAACGTGAATTGTGAATTATGAATTATGAATTAGAAAACTACGTTCTGTCCCATATCGACCCTGAGGGCGACTATCTTTACAGACTGTGGCGTGCCACTAACGTTCACTTGCTGCGCGGACGCATGGCGAGCGGACACCTGCAGGGCAGGCTGCTGAAGATGCTGGTGAGGATGATACGGCCGAAGAATATCCTTGAGGTGGGAACGTTCAGCGGATACAGTGCTATATGCATGGCCGAAGGACTGGAAGAAGGCGGAATGGTGTATACATACGAGATAAACGACGAGCAGGAAGACTTCACGCGCCCGTGGATTGAAAACTCGCCCGTGGCCGACAAGATACGCTTTATCATTGGCGACGCCATAAAGGAGGCACCAAAACTGGGCATAGAGTTCGACATGGCTTTCATCGACGGCGACAAGCGCACATATATCGAGTCTTACGAAATGGCGTTGTCCGTACTCCGTCCCGGCGGATTCATCCTTGCCGACAACACGCTGTGGGACGGCCATGTGCTCGAAGTGCCCAAGAGCAGCGACCGCCAGACTGCCGGCATCGAAAACTTCAACGACTTCGTGATGAACGACAGCCGCGTAGAGAAAGTCCTCTTGCCGTTGCGCGACGGACTGACGTTGATACGCAAGAATCCGTGACGGCGCCGTCGGGGCGTTAGCCATATCCGCAATGTTTTGCCTATATTGTCTTCTTCCGTTAGCCGTCGTGTCCTTTTAGCCGGTATCCGTCAGTTCTCGGTTGGGCTATCTGCACCGTGTTAGTGATATGACATCATCCGAAAACTTTTTACATTATTATGTATAAAGTTTTCTGTGAAATAGAAATCAAATATATAACAGATGTTAAACCGTTGGCCTGTAATGGCTGTTTGCATTAACATCTGTTATTTTTATCGCCTGTCTTTTCTCTTGAAAGAGCCGTTTTTCACGGCTAAATCGCTGCGTTAAACCATAAAAGTGAGCCACTTTGACATCGTAAACGGCCCACTTTTGTGTGGTAAACGGCAGAGTAATATTTTTTAACTCTTTGCTTTTTCTGCTTGAAAATGTGTAACTGTCAGTATATCAGTTGGTTGTCTTGATTTTACGTTTTTGGCACTTTTTACGTCCCGAAGCCGTATTCGTGACGGACATCGCCACTCTGAGAGCGTCAAAATAAAAAAGTTTTCTGTTGTCGGCATTAATTATTTTGAAATAAGTCAAACGTTTTTTCTGTGTTAATTTTATTAGTGAATTTTGTTTCAGTAACGGTAATCAGCATATGACAGTTGCTTGATGACGGAAAAACAGAGTTTATAAAGATGTATTTACCATGTTCCGGCAAAGGGTTATATATAATAAAATAAGGTGTAAAATACTTAACAAAAATTCCATCTCTTGCCAAGAGATGGAATTGCGATGCAAATATATGAACAAATACTAATATCTGCAAATGATTTAGCGATTTTTTTTCAAAAATGCTGAAAAAACTATTATTTGACATAACAGAAGATACGCTGACACAAAAATCCTTATAACACGAGGTTTTGACGCCTAAAATCCATCTCTTGGCAAGAAAGAGTGGTAGAATACTCTAATATAATTATATATAGTTTTTTTAATTAAATTAATTTGTCAAATGAAAAAAAGATTTTTCAGTTCAATGTTCTTTGCGGCGTGCTTCTGCGCTTCAATGAGCATGTTTGTCTCTTGTAAGGACTACGATGACGACATCAATAACCTGCAGGAACAAATCACGACTAATGCGTCTACGCTCGACGAGATGGTTAAGGAGAAGATTAACAATCTCACCATCGAGATTGAGGCCCTTAAGGCTCAAGACGCTACACTTGAGACAGCTTTGGCCAATGCAAAATCAGAATTTGAGCAGGCCGTAGCTGATGCTAAGAGCTATGCTGACATTCAGGCTGCCGCCGCACAGGCTGCTGCAATCGAGGCTTCAAAGAAGAACATCGAGGAAGCTTGTGCTCTGTTGCAGGCTTCAATAGATGCAGCTAACGCAGAGCTGGATGCTCTCTCTTCTAAAGTTTCTACTCAGGAAGAAACTATTAATGGCTTGCTCAATGCAGACAAAGAGCTGCAGAGTGCTATTGATATAGCTAACGGCGAGATTCAGAGCGCCAAGGATATGGCTATCGCAGCTCAGCAGAAGGCTGACGAGAACGCAGATATCCTGAACGGTGTTATCGAAAATCTTGCAACAGTTAAAGGTGAGCTCGACAACCAGATTTCAGCTCTCGGCGATAAGATCGACGGAGCACTGGAGCAGATTGCTGCCAACAAGGCTGCGGCAGATGCTCAGTTGGCTGAGGTTAACGCTCTTATAAAGAACAATGCTGATGCTATTACTGCTCTGCAGGGTAAGGATGAGGCTATCCTGAAGATGGTTACAGAAAACTCTCAGAAACTTGCTGACATGGCAGAAAGTCTGGCTGCCCTTGACGCAAAACTTACAGAGGGTCTTAACGCTGCAAAGGCTTATACCGATGCACAGGTTGCTGCCTTGAAAGCAGAACTTGGCGTTGAAATAGAAACTGTTAAGGGTGACCTTGCTGACGCCGTAGTACGTATTGCTGCAGCTGAGGAGAAATTGGGTTTGATTGATGCCGAAATTGAAGGCCTTAAAACAGAATTTAGTGCTGACTTAAAGGAACTTAGCGATGCTGTTAACACAAACGTAGCTGCCATCAACACTGAAATAGCAAAGATAAATAACCTTGTTGAAACTATTCAGGCAACAGTGACAGAGCATGCAACAGCCATCAAGAACCTTCAGGACAAGGCTGCTGAATTAGACCAGAAGTTGGCTGATGTAAAAATGACTGCCGATCAGGCTAAACAGTCTATCGCTGATCTTGTAGCAGATTTTGAAAAGTACAAGAAAGATAATGAGAACAACATTAATGATAAGATTGCTGCTCTTGGTTCTGAGTTGCGTACAGAACTTCAGAATCAGGTAAATGCTCTCAATTCTGCCATTTCATCATTAGAGGCAAAAGATGCTGATTTGCAGAAGCAGATTGATGCTTTGAGAACACAGCTCGGCGCTATTACTGGCGATGACAGCACAGTAGGTCTTATTGATGAGAAGATTCAGGCTGTTAACGACAGAATCGATGACCTGATGGCTAATGAAATAGCTGATTTGGTAAATCGTATGTCTTGGGTTGAAAATGAGATCAATAATATTTATCAGGAATTGGCTCAGAATTCTGCTATTATAGGACAGATCATCAACAGATTCAGCCTTGAGAGCAGACAGCTTAAGTCTCTCGTATATAGTCCTAAGGAGTATTATCAGGGTATCGAGGCTATCGGTGTTTGGTCTTTCAACTATTATGCTATTACTGGCGGACTTGCAACTCCTGATTTGGATGCAAATCAGACGAATGATTATGCAGAGAAGCGTGCATCTTCTGAGACTAGCGTAGTTCCAGTAGTTACAGCTTCTTATTATATGAATCCGTCTAACGCAGAGGTTGAACTGGATAAGACTAAATATAGCTTCATCGTAAGTAACGCAAATTATACACGTGCAGCAAATGCAAACGATATAATGGTTGACAGCGTTAAGAAAGATAGCAAGATTACTGGTTTGCTCAATGTTTACTTCAGTATGAAGAATGCTAACAGTATAGCAAACATCAATAATGGTAAAGTTGATGTTGCCGCTCTTCGTTACAATGGCAATGATACAATCGTTACATCTGACTTTGCAGCCCTGAAGCAGTATGCTATAAAAGAGTTCTATATCAACAAGTCTGCCACAGGAAATGCAGCTGAAGATGAAAGCAGCGAGAACCATCTGGCATATTCTGCAGCTGATGCCGTTAAGCATAACGCAGCTGGTGAATATGAGTGGCCTGTACTTGAGATTGCATACAACAATACAGAAGGTATTAATCTTGACAAGTGGATTAACGTTCACTATATGTTTGCTGACAACAAGAAAGAAACTTTCTGGGGAGATCAGGCTGAAATCAACAAGAAGAAATTCAAGCTGGTTTATGAACTTATCGGTTACATCGCAAATGATGCAGACAAGACTAACGAAAGTAAGCACGCAACTATCAAAGGCAGCATACTTAAGGTTCATGGCATTGACGGTGCAGAAGCAAGCCGCAAGATAATCGGCCGTACACCGCTTGTACGTGTTAAACTTGTTGACGAGAACACTAACTCACAGGTTGCTGAGGTAGGCTATATCGTTGTTAAGATTACAGACGTTACAACAGATCCGGTTGTCGTTCCTGAGACTGATATTACCCCTGTTGATAAAGACTTTACTGTGGCTTGTGATGGTGCACTTGCTTTGAATAACGTAACAGCTATAACATGGGCAGAGGTTGAGAACCACGTTCTCGGTACACTTGACATGAGCAAGGAAGAGTTTGAAAAGAACTATACTCTCGAGCTTAACTGGAACACACAGAATGCTGCTCAGTATTCTTATGATGCAAACAAGAACAAGTTCACTGTGATTGCTGCAGATGATCAGATAGGTACAATCGTAAATACAAAGGATGGTACAGCCGGATATGAGACAAACGTGTTGAAGTGGACTGTTAGCAACAATCAGGCTTATCAGATCTTTGGCGATGGAACAAAGACTTCTGTAACAGTTTGGGTAAGATTCAAGCCTAACAACACAGTTCACGGACAGAGAGACGTATATGTTCCTCTGACATGGAAACCAGCAGTTCGTAATATTGCTCCTGAAGCTACAATCAAGAATAGTGATAAGAAGACTGCTGACTGGCATGCTGCCAACTCACGTGAGGCTGGATATGATGAATTACATATTCAGGTAGGTAATGCAACAGATCCTTCTGCATCATGTGAATATCAGTCAATGGTTGTTGAGAATACATTCTCTAAGATTCCTGTACAGATTATTAAAGATGCTATATCTGGAACTTATCCTGCTCTTGCAGCTAGTGCAAATGTAACTTATGAGTTCGCACCGATAGCAGATCAGGCTATCACTCAGTATGTAGGTGAAAGTGGAGCAAGATATTACATTAATGTAACATCAACCAGAATAACGACTACTTCAGGTGAATTACTTGCAGAGATTGAACCAGTACACGGAACAATTACTCTTGGTGCAACAAATGCAGCTAAAGACATTATAAATAATTACGATTATGTAGAAGGTGCTTTGGCTAATGCTCTGACTCTGACAGTTGTTGTTAAGCCTACTACTTGTCAACCGGCATCAGATCTGATAACATTAAAGAACAATATGTTCAATGTTAAGGTTATCAAACCGATGTTTATAGAAGGTAGCCAGATTGCAGATATGCAGCTTAATGATTACAGTACTTTGACACAGCCTGTTACATTGAACTTCATCGACTTCAACGGTTACGATCCTAAGACATTCTGGGAAAAGAGCAACCAGCAGAAGGAGTTCTGGAAGTTCTATGATGTTAAGAGCATTAAACTTTCTGGAAATATCCAAACAAATTATAGCGGTTATTGGGCTGAGGTTGATGCTAATGACTTTGAAGTAACCTTCACTGAGCCTTCTGGCGCTATCAAGCTTGGTAACATGGGTTCTGTAACTCTTACACAGAAGAACATGAGCCGCGCTAACAGCTTCAAGGTTCGTATACCTCTCGCCGTTACTTATAAGTGGGGCGTACTGCATGAAACAGTTGAGCTGAATGTAAATGCAGCTTCTGGTAATGCAGCTAAGAGACGCTAATTTGATTAGACATGATTAAGGAAGGCGGACGGAGCTTCCGCCTTCTTTTTTCAATTTGAAAGATAAATGAAAACTAATAAAATGAGATTTAACAGGCTTTTGGCGCTAATATGCGTGTTTGCTCTTGTATTTGTATTTGCCGGATGTAAAAGCAAAAAGGAGAAACCGCAACCGCAGAAGACCGAATTTGAACAGGGAATGACAGCTAAGGATACGCTTGCTGTCAAAGAACTTGTAGACAAATTCTTCAGCTATGCCAAGAGTAAGAACTTTGATGAGGCAGCAGCCATGCTTTATCGGAACGATCTTGACAAGAAGGGAGAGCCGCAGCAGCTTGACAATGAGGAGATGGCTGAGGTGAAAACCATGCTGGAGTCTATTCCGATGGTTGACTACAAAATAGAGTATATAAAATTTGACGAATATTATGCCAATGAAGTGCTCTGTCATGTAATCATAAAAAAAGCCGAAGGCGATATGCCAGACATCACAACCAAAATGTTCTTTAAGCCTGTTGATTATATGGGCAACTGGGTGCTTTGTCTGACAAATACGGAATATGGCGACAAGGGTGTTGTAAGACCGGATAAACGCGACTCAGTTGAAAGAGCATACAGAAAACAGCAAAAGGCTGATTCTGAGAAAAAGTAACCAAAAACGAAATTGTATGAAAAGGAAACTATTTATCGCACTGTCCGCAATGATATTTGCGACAAACGCGTCTGTTAATGCGCAGGAGTCTTCTTCTGAATATATCTTCCAGCCCCACGCATATCTGCAGGTGCAGGGAGGAGCCCAGTATACACTTGGTGAGTCTGATTTCTCTGAACTTATTTCACCGAGCGTTCAGATAGGGTTGGGTTGGCAGTTTAATCCATGGTTAAGTGCAAGACTGGCTGTTGGTGCATGGCAGAGCAAAGGAGGTTTTAATGGGTACATCGAAGATGGCGTTTCACGCAATATTACTTATAAATACAAGTATGTTGCACCGGGTATCGATGTCGTGTTCAATCTTTCAAATGCCATTTGTGGATACAATCCTCATCGTACGGTAAATGTTTCTGCTTTTGTTGGCGGTGCTGCGAATATCGCTTTTGGTAACGATGAGGCTAATAATATTGCTGGTCAAGGTTATGACTTGGTTTATCTGTGGAGCGGCACAAAAGTTCGTCCTGTAGGCCGTGGCGGACTTGCTCTTGATTTCCGCCTGAGTGATCGTGTCAGTTTCGGTATAGAAGGCAATGCAAACGTTCTCTCAGACAAGTACAACTCAAAGAAGGCAGGCAATGCCGACTGGTATTTCAACGCTCTTGCCAGCGTTACAATCCGTCTGGGCAAGACCTACAAGAAGAAGGCTGCCCCGGCTCCGGAGCCTGTAGAGCAGACTATTGTAGAGCCTGTTGTTGAAGAGAAGCCGGCAAGCGAGCCCGTTGTAGAAGAAGTAAAGGACGAGGGCATGAAGCGCGACGTATTCTTCACGATAAACTCAAGCGTTATCCGTGAATCAGAACGTGCGAAAGTATACGAACTTTCTAAATATTTAAACAATCATAAAAATGCAATTGTCGAAATAACAGGCTACGCTGATGCCGGAACAGGCACTGCCGCTATAAACAGCCGCCTGTCTTCAGAGCGTGCGGAGGCTGTTAAGAAGATGCTTATAGAACAATGCGGTGTGTCTGCGTCGCAGATAAAGACCTCTTACAAGGGGTCTGAAGTCCAGCCGTTTGCTGACAACGACATGAACCGTGTATCAATTTGTATTATATCCAATTAGTCGATTGCAGGAGGGTGGAGACATTTGGGCTTGTGAAAGTCGTAGTCTCCCCCGTTTTTTAAATTTTATAAAATCATTTACACTGTTGAAAATCAAGACACAAGCTAGACTGGACTTTTGTTTATTATATCTTTCCTGTTATTTTATCCAAAATAATGATATTTTAGGCTGATTCTGTATGTTTACGATGAAGTCTGATTTTGTATAAACTTCAATGCCGTACTGATAAATTTGTATAAAAAACTGGTCGAATAAGTATAAAAAATAATTAAAACTATATAAGCTTGTTGTTCTTTGGCAAATAATTATTATATTTGGCAGCACTTTTAAAAAAGCTCTTATTTATTAACTTAAATCATTAATTATTATGAAAAAATTTTTACTCGTAGCAGCAATGTTCGTTTCAGTGAGTATGTTTGCACAGTCACCTTTGAAAAAGATGACAAAAGTAGACGTTAATCCTTTGACAGAGAGGACTGTAACAAAGGCACAGACCACAAGAATTTCTACAGGTATGGCAAAGGCAAAAGCCAATGCAGCTGAAAAGAATGCGCCAAATTATTATCTTGATTATGTTGATTGTGCCTATAATATAGGATTTTCAACAAGATTCCATGTGGCTGCCGATGTTGAGTTTGGAAATGACGGCAAGGTTACTTTCTCCAATATGTTATACGCCAGCATTTTTCCTGATGCAAAGATAACAGGAACACTCAATGCTGCCGGCACAGAGATAACTATTGACAACTGCCAGAAAATAGGCTCAATTCAGGGTTCTGAAGTCTTCTTGTGCAGAGCACATGTTGATCAGTCTGGCAATGTTACTTTTGATAAGGAGAATCCGTTAGTGCTCACTTATGATAAAGCAACAGGACAGATTTATGCTAAGGATTATCAGGACAGCTATCTGGCAATTACTGACGACACTTATAATGGATACTATACAATCGCTGGTAGCTTAAATTATATTCCTGCAGAGTATTTCCCGGCACCTACTACTCACAATTATTCATATACAGATTATGACGGAAAGAATCATGAAGGCACTGTATCTATGATTAACCTTAACTTGGGTGATCAGTAAGTATGCTATGTAAACGGTCTTTTCACAGAAAAGATGGAAGATAATCAGGGTAACATTCTCGCTGACTATTCTACAGCATGGACTTGTGCTGTTTACACCGAGTCTGCACTCACATTCCCTCTGTTCCAGACACTTGCAGACGACATAATATTGGCTAAATTGTCTGGCAATCAGCTTTATGATGGCAATATCGACTTTACATATGACGCTGCAAGCGATTCATATGTTCAGGACAGCAATTATGATCTGATTGACGCTTTTGCTTCTCAGCAGGGTATTGGTTTCTCAACTAGCCACAAGAACAGCAAGATTGCAAAGGCTGGTACAGCAGGCGTTGAAAACGTTGTTAATGACGGTGTGAACAAGGACGTTGTTTCTACAGAATATTTCGACCTCTCTGGCCGCCGCATAAGCAACATCCAGAAGGGTGCAGGCATCATGGTTATGAAGTATGCTGACGGAACAAGCAAGGCTGTTAAGGTTGTAAAATAATAAGACGACTCTTGCATTATTGTCGTTTAGGATGACGGCTTATTCCTGAATGACTGATTAAAATAATTTGAGTGCCATATCAATACTTTCGGATGAAAGTTTGATATGGCACTTTTTTGTATTCTCACTGTTTGGCGTCATTAATGGGATAAAAAAATACCTCTGCAAAGGTTCTGCCGGCAGTATTGCCTTAACTTTTGCAGAGGTATTGATGTCTTGGGCGTGCAGTGCAGACCATCTTTGTCTGATTACTGCTTGGCCATAACGGTATATTAGGAATTAATTTCAGAAGTCGAGTTCCTTGCCGCGGTAGAAGTCGATGAGGCTTGTGTCGTAGACATATTCGTATTTGGCTATCACGAGGTCGCTTTCGGCCTTCAGCCAGTTGTTCTTTGCCTCGTTAAACTCTGTGATGTTGGCCTTGCCGTATTCATATTTTGCCGACATGAGGTCGAAGGCTGCCTTGTTGCTGCGGCTGGCCTCCATGCTGCTTTCGTATTTGGCGCGTGCGGCAATGGTGTTATAGTAGGCCTGCTGTATTTCCTTATACAGGTTTTTCCTTACGTTGTCGAGCTGAAGCTGCTGAGTTTCGCGTTCAAGCTTTGCCGAGCGTATGCTGTTGCGCGTGGCGAAGCGGTTGAATATCGGCACGTTGAGGCTCAGACCTATATATTGGCTGAAGTTGTTGCGCATCTGTCTGCCGAAGCTTTCGGCTTTGAATCCGCTTGTCTTGTAATAGTTTGAACCTATGCCGGCGTTAAGCGACAGCGTGGGCAGCAGGGCGCTCTGGGCTATCTTGATGTTCATCTCGGTGCTTTTCAGCCTGTAAAGTTCAGCCTTTATTTCGGGCTTGAAGGTGATGGCCTCCTGATAAATCTCGTCGGGCGACGGGGGAACTGCCCCGGCCGACGGATCAATGCCGCCGGCATCGGGACGAATTATGGCGAAACCCTCGGGCGAGGGCAGTTCCAGCAGTTGTGTCAGGGCGAGCAGTGCCAGCCGGTAGTCGTTGTCGGCCTGTGTGTATGTCAGTCGGCTTTGGGCCAGCGTGGCTTCCTGTTGTGCCACGTCAACGCCGCTTGCCTTGCCGTTGCGGTACATCTCCTTGAGCCTTGCTACTTGCATTGAGTCGATGGATATCTGGCGCTGTGCCACGTCGCGCATCTCCAGGTCATAGAGAATCTGCACGTATGCCTGTGCCACCTGCACGCTGATGTCGTTGCGCGCCTTTTCCATGTCGGCCGTGGCTGCTTCAAGGTTGAGTTTGTTGAGCTCTATGGTGCGCGGAATCTTCAGTCCGCTGAACAGCGGCACGCTTGTGCCCAGCGAGAAAGACGTGCTGCTGGTGTTGGTGTCAGAGTAGGTGTTCTCTGATGTCAGACCGCGTCCGAACGACCAGTTTTGTGATGCCGAGCCATTGAGGTCGGGCAGACGGCTGTTCTTTGCCGTGTTGAGGTCTATCTCGCGCTGCTGCTTGGTAACGTCCTGCTGCTTCACGGTGATGTTGTGCTCAAGGGCATAGCTGATGCACTGGCGCAGCGACCATCCCTGTGCAGCCTGCTCAGTCTGCGCTCCGGCGGCGGTTGCTGCCATGAGAGCTATTGAGGTTATTATGGTTTTCATGTCAAATGAGCTTTTTGGTTAGTTTTATTCGTCTGCACCGTCATCGGTAACCTTCTTAGGTCCGCGAACACGGTCTTTGGCCGACAGGCCGCTCTTTATCTGTATGTTCACGCCGTCGCTCAGTCCGGTGGTAACCTTCCTGCGCTCGTAGGTCTTGTCCTCGCCGCTGCCCTTTACGATGTAGACAAAGGTGTCTGAGCCGCTGAACTCTATGGCGCTTTCGGGCACGGTCAGTACGTTCTTCGCACTTGCCAGCACTATTTCGGCGTTGGCGCTGTAGCCCGAACGTATCTTGTTGCCTTCAGGCACGCTTACGGCGGCCTTTATCTCAAACTGGTTGGCTCCGTTGTTCTCTGTTGCCTTTGGCGAAATGTATTCGAGTTGTGCGTTGAACTTCAGGTTCTGCAGTGCGCCAATGGTAATCTTCATTTCCATGCCGGTTACGAGCTGTCCCACTTCGGTCTCGTCGATGTTGCCCTTAAATATAAGGTCGCCCATGTCTGCAACCGATGCTATGGTGGTTCCGTCGTTGAAAGTGTTGCTCAGGATTACCGAGTTACCCACCTTTACAGGAATGTCGAGTATAAGTCCGCTGATGGTTGAGCGTATGAGAGTGCTGCTTGCGCTGGCATTGCTGCGCGACACACCGTCGCGTACCACCTCGAGGGCGTCAATGGCAGCTGCCTTTTCCTCTTTAGCCTGATTGAGCGTCTGGCGCACTTTGTCGTATTCGTCGGCGCTCACGAGCTGCTTGTCGTAGAGTCCCTTCTCGCGCTGGAAGTCTATTTCTGCCTGCTTAAGGTTGATGTCGGCAAGGCGCACGCGGCTTTCGGCAGAGCTTAGCTGGCTCATGTCGGGAATGACCTTCACCTTGGCTATCACCTCACCGGCCTTGACCATGTCGCCGGCCTCCTTGTAAATCTCGGTGATGATACCGCTTATCTGCGGCTTAACCTCCACCTCGTCGCGTGGCTCTATCATGCCAGTTATGACCGTGGTCTTGTAGATGTCAGTAAACTTTGGAGTAAACTCTCCATAAGTCAGCGGCTTGGGCTGCGACTTTTGGTAAAGGAACACGAATGTTCCGATGAATATCAGAACGATAAGTGCTGCGACAATGAACTTAAAATACTTCTTCATGTTCAGTATGGTTTTAAATTATTTGTTTCTTTTTTATCAGTGATTTATCTTTTTGCGATACGGGCTGTTGTCATCATGGCCGTGTGTTCCTATTCGTCTCTCATGGCGTCCACCGGCTTTATGCTCATTGCCCTTGCAGCCGGAGCCAGGCCGGCCAGCACGCCGAGAATGCTGAGCAGGACGATGGCACCAATGGCAGTCCAGAACTTCACCTGGAAGTGGGCTGTCACGATGCCGTCGGACGTGTTGCCGAGTTCAAGCATCTCGAGTATAATCACGGAGAACAGTATGCCGCTCATGCCCGCCACGGCCGTAAGTATGACGCTCTCGGTTATTATCTGTCCGAGAATGTTGCGCGGCGTGGCTCCTATGGCTCGCCGTATGCCTATCTCTGTTGTGCGCTCGCGCACCGTAACCATCATGATGTTGCTCACGCCTATGGCTCCGGCGAGCAGTGTGCCTATGCCGACGAGCAGGATGAGGAAGTTTACGCCGTTGAAAAGATTGTCTAGCATGCCGAAGAGCACCTCGGTGTTGAATACCATGATGCCTTTTTCGTCGGCAGGGTCAATCTGGTGGGCGTGTGCCACCACGCTTCTCATCTTGTCGGATATGCTGTTCATGGTTATGCCCGGCTTTGCCGTTACACATATCATGTGGACGCTGTCGCCGAGGTTGTAGGCCTTCTGCATCAGTGTCAGCGGCACCACTACCGACTCCTCTGTGCGTCCGTTGATGTTCATATTGCCCGAACTGTAGTCGACGCCTACCACGTCATAATAAATCTTGTCTACGCATATCATCTTTCCGCACGGATCGCCGCCGCCTGGAAACAGGTCTTTATAAACTTTCTTGCCTATAACGCACACCTTGCGGTTCTGCTTTATGTCCATGTCGTTTAGGTAGCGGCCGTAGTACATCTTGGGCGCTTCCACCTCCTGATAGTTCGGCAGCAGGCCTTTCATTGAGCACGACGACTTCTTGTCGCTGAAGGTGGCGCTGCCTCCCCAGTGGGACAGCACCGGCGAGACAACTTCGAGCTCGGGCACCTGCTGCTTGAGGCGCTCCACATCTTTGTAAACCATGCTCCACTGGCGCCCTTTGCGGAATCCGGCATAAGGCTTGGTGGTGGGCTGTGCCCATATTATCGCCGAGTTGGTGGCAAAGCCTTCAAAGTTTTTCTGTAGCAACTCTTTCAGTCCTTGTCCTCCTCCGAGAAGCGACACAAGCATGAACACGCCCCAGAACACGCCGAATCCGGTAAGGAAGCTGCGGCTCTTGTTTCTCGTAAGCGTGTCGAGAATCTCGCGGTAACGGTCTATGTCAAATCTCATCGCTTTCTAATTAAGAATTATGAATTAAGAATTAAGAAAACATGCTTTTGCGGCTTTCGTTCATCCACAATTATGAATTGTGAATTATTAATTATGAATTGCCCTCATCCCTATTATGCATTATGAATTGTGAATTATGAATTAAAAAACTTATTCCGCTCTAAGCGCTTCGATAGGTCTTATCTTGGCAGCTTTGCGTGCAGGAATCAGTCCGGCAAGCGTTCCGGCAACGATCATCACTACCGTAGCCGATATGCATGTGCCGATGCCGACAGTGGGATTGTAGAACATCGTGGCCTCAAACAGTCCGCTGTCTACCTTCATCCGGCCTATCGTAGCGTCCATATATGCGTTGGCAGCCACGCCCAGCACCATGCCAATGTAGCCGAAGAAGGTGGTGATGATGATGCTCTCGGTGATGATCAGGCGCAATATCGACAGCGGCTTGGCTCCGATGGCCTTGCGTATGCCGAACTCGCGGGTGCGCTCCTTCACGGTTATCAGCATGATGTTGCTCACGCCTACGATGCCGCTGAGCAGCGTGAACAGACCTATTATCCACAGGGCGGTCTGTATTATGCCAATGCCCTTGTTCATCTGCATGTTCTGTGTGAAGCGGTTCCATATCCACACGGCACCTTCGTCGTCGGGAGCGGCGCGGTGGTTGCCGTTGATGCGCGCCCTGTATTGTGTCTCAAACTCCTCGTTGTCCTTCTCTGTCTCAAGTCCGTGGAAGGAGAAAACGATGTTGCCAACCTCGTCGCCTTTGTTGTATATGGTGCGGAATGTGGTGAACGGGATGAACGCTCCTCTGTTCATGCCGCTCTTGTCGGCCTCGTAGATGCCCACCACGCGGAAAGCCATGTCGCCGACGTTGACATACTGGCCGACGAGATTGCTCACGTCGCCGGGCAAAAGTTCCTTTGCGTCGTCTTCACTCAGCACGAGCGACTTGCGCGACTGCTCTATGTCGATCTGGTTGATAAACCTGCCGTAGAGCATCTCCTTCTTGTTTATCTTCACCTCGTTGGGATAAACGCCCGACAGAGTGACGCTCACGTAGTTGGCGTCCTTTGTAAGCGTTATGCCGCTTTGCTGCAGTTCGGCTCCGGTGTCCTCCACATATTGCTTGTAGCTTTGGTCGGTCAGAGCCTTGTCTTTGTCGTTGAGGGTTATGCGCCGGCCTTCTTTCAGACCGTCGTAAGCCTTCGACGTATACCCTGCGCCCACCATCATCGAGTTGTCAAGAAACCTGTCGCTCTGTATTTTCTGGGCGTTGATGAGTCCGTTGCCGGCTCCGAGCAGGAAGATAATCATGAAGATGCCCCACGCCACGGCAAAGCCTGTCAGCGCAGTGCGCAGCTTGTTGCGCCTTACGGTGCTCCATATCTCAGCTAAAACGTCTCTCATGTTATTGTCATTGAATGTTTTTCATTAATTGTTCAGGCAGCCTTCAGACCGCCATTTCAAGCGCATGGCGCCGTGTTACTTCATCATTCCGTCGATGCCGAACGGCGAAGCGTGATGGTCGAAGTTGGTCTCTATGTTGCCTATCAGACCGTCTTTTATATGCACAATCTTGTTGGTCTCGTTGGCAACGCCGCTCTCGTGAGTAACCACAACAATGGTCATGCCGTCGTCTTCGTTGAGCTTCTTCAGCAGCTTCATCACCTCCACGCTGGTCTTAGAGTCAAGCGCACCGGTAGGTTCGTCGGCAAGAATAATCTGCGGCTTGGTTATCAGAGCCCTTGCTATGGCCACGCGCTGCTTCTGTCCGCCCGACATCTCGTTGGGATAGTGGTTAGCCCACTGCTCCAGCCCGAGCCTTTCGAGATACTCCATGGCCATGCGGTGGCGCTGTTTGCGGCTGACGCCCTGATAAAACAGCGGCAGCTCGACGTTCTCAACGGCAGTCTTGAAGGCAATGAGGTTGAACGACTGGAAGATGAAGCCTATCATGCGGTTGCGGTATTCGGCGGCGCGCGTCTCCGACAGATCCTTTATCAGCGTGCCTGCCAGGGTGTATTCGCCCGAGTCGTAGTTGTCGAGAATGCCCAGAATGTTGAGCAGCGTGGACTTGCCCGAGCCCGACGCCCCCATGATAGACACAAACTCGCCCTGCTCTATGTCGAGGTTGATGCCCTTGAGCACGTGCAGCGGCTGTCCGTTATTGTAGGTCTTGTTGATGTCTTTCAGATGTATCATTGTATTTTCCTTTTATATCATTAGACGTAATAACCTGGTTTCAGGTTGCATCATGAGCAATGTTTTTTTTCATGCGATGCCCCGGCAAACGTGTGCAGGTGTCGGCGATACCGTCAATTGTGGTTTTCGATGGTTAGAGAGAGTGGCGGTATGCCCGTTCCCGGCGGCCAGTGCGCCTGCCGCTTGCCGTGGCACGCATGATGTTTGTCAGCCTCTTTTGTCCCAGGCTTCGCTTATGTCGGCTATTGTTATGCCGAGCATCTCCATGTTGCGGAACAGTTCGGGCAGCTTTTCCTCCATAAACTGTTCGCGCCTTTCCTGCAGAATCATGTCCTTGGCTCCCTTCGTTACAAAGTAGCCCAGTCCTCGCCTGTTGTATATTATGCCGGCGGATGCCAGAAGATCATACGACTTTACGGCGGTGTTAGTGTTCACCTCGAGCAGCACGGCATATTCGCGTACGCTCGGAATGCGCTCGTCGTCGTTATACTTACCGGTCAGAATCTCGTCGCAAAGGCGGTCTGCTATCTGTACGTATATGGCTTTGTCGTTGTTGAACTTCATAAATTAATCAGTTTGTTGTTTATCACCTGCATGCGGCTGTATAGCCTGTAGGCCATAACCCAGTTGAATATGCCCAATAGGGCGAATGCCGTCATTGCTGTATATGACGCGGTTTCTGCCGTCATTGTAATATCTGCTGGTGCCGTACCGCTGCCGGATTTGGATACAATCCATACCAGTGCAACGATGAGTATGACGTGTATGGCTGAGACGATGACGCTATTGTAGCGGTTTAGCAATATGCTTCCGAGAACATAGAGCGACTGTGCCCACAGCAGCCATGCCGCACATGCCGCATAGACGACTGCCGACTTGACGCCAAGGATGTACATGTCGCCGGCTACGCGGCTTATGTTGAAGAACACAGGGATGCCCCATTGTATCCAGTCGAGTCCCAATGCGGCGAACAGCGCCACGCGTATCACGTCGGCAAGGCAGAACATAAGGGCCATGCCTATAAGCTGTATGGCGAGCCATGCCATGTGAGAGAGAAACTTCTCAAGGGCTGTTGCCGGCAGCATCTTCACCGTTATGCGCTGCTGCTTGGTCTTGATGTTCTGGCAAAACCATGTTCCGCTGATGATAACCCAGAAGAAGTAGGCCATGCCGCAGCTTCTTATCGCCCTTAGCAGCGTAAGCTGCTGCATGTCGGCCGGAATGCCTTTGTAGCTTGCAGTGACGGTGTTCATCAGAAGAATAAACAGATATACTGCGAGAGCGAGGAACAATACTCTTATCATTGTATTGCGTGAGTATCGCTCAATCCATCTGAATGTGATGCCGAAACGGCTATAGTTGAAATTGCTCATAGATTGATCCATTTATTGTTGATAACTTGCGAGCGCTTGAACAGCCTGTAGGTCAGCCACCAATTTAGCAGACCGACCATTATGGCGACGGCCGTATAAACATAAGCAATGGTGTTCACGAGATTCTGGCTCTTCTCGATTGACAGAAAGATGCTTTCCTTAGGGATATAGGATATTATTATCAGCGACAGTATGCCGAGCGCGAAGTGAGCGCATGAGGTAAGTATAAACTGGCGGCGACGGAAGAAGGCTCCGCCCAGAACGTAGAACGAGTGAGCCCAAAATGCCCATGCATTGACGGCCATAACGCCTGCTATAAAGTCCAGCCCCCAGGCTGTCATGCGCATTGAGTGTGTGTCTGCCGGGCCAAACCACATGTTGAGCACGTCGGGTATGGTGCTGTAGGTTCCGTGAGAGCCTGATATGAAGCAAATCAGCATGCGGCAGAAGTCGGCCAGACAGAATGCTACGACGCCGATAAGCACCCATACCACCGTGATGTAGAGTACGCGGACGATAAACTTCTCGAGGTCGGATGCCGGCAGCATCTTGAATGTTATGCGCTGCTCCTTGGTCTTCATGTTGTTCATAATCCAGCATCCGCTGATAGTTAAGTAGAAAGTGAAAAAGAAGGTGCATGTGATTGTTGCGCTTTGTATGTTGCTTTCAACTATAATGTCGGGCTCGCCGTGGCTTGACATCACCGATATTATGAACGGCACCAGGTATAGGAAAAACATGCATCCGGCTATGGTTGCTATCTCTTTCTTGGTGGCCTGGGCCGACCATTTGAGCGTCTGTATGAATCGTTTTGTATTAAAGTTGCTCATCTTGAATCGTTTTTAATCTTATATTTTATATGTGTCTTGTGCTGCATCGGCAGTTATTCGTGCGGCAGCAGCTTCTTTGTTACGGCGTTGAAGAGCAGTTCGAGGTTGAGCTGAGTTTCGTCTTCGTCCTCGCGTCTGCGTGTTATCACGGCGTTGCCCTGCAGCGACGGCTCTGCGTAGATAACGTCGTCGGCCGGCTCGCCCATTGAGCGGAACTCAAAGCTGTACTTGCTGCAGATGTCGGCCACCGACTCGTTGAGCAGCAGCTCAGAGTGGTCGAGTATCATGATGTGGTCGAGCAGCGACTCAACGTCGTGCACCTGATGGGTTGATATTATCATGGTGCGGTCGTCGCTCATGTTGTTTGCCACCACCTTGCGGAACTGGCTCTTCGACGGAATGTCTAATCCGTTGGTAGGCTCGTCCATAAGCAGCAGCTTGGTGTTGGCAGCCAGGGCGAAGCTCATGTACACCTTCTTCTTCTGTCCCATAGACAGCTCCTTCAGGTTGATGTCAGGCGTAAGCTCAAAGTCGCTCAGACAGCTGTTGAGCACCTCGCGGCTGAAGCGCGGATAGAACGGCTCGTTCATCTTGACATAGGCGTCGAGGCTCATCGGCATCAGTTCAAACTCCTCGGGCACGAGGAATATCTCGCTCAGCACGGCAGGGTCGTGGCGGTCGGTCTCGATGCCGTCTATGGTTATCGTGCCTTGCTCCTTGCGCAGCAGTCCGCTGATGAGGTAGAGCAGGGTAGACTTGCCCATGCCGTTCTTGCCGAGCAGTCCGTAGATGTTGTTCTCGCTGAGAGACAGGCTGAAGTTGTTGAACACATACTGCTTTGCGCCTGCATATCTGTATTTAAGGTTGCTTATTTCTATCATATCGTTTCTTTTTATTTTAAGGGGTGTTTGTTGTTAATGGGAGAGATGGGGGTAATGGGAGGAATGGGGCAGTGGTGGGTGATTATTGCTGCCGCTGCGCGCTCCTCTTACTGCAGTTCTGCCAGCAGATAGCCGTCGGCCTGTGTCATCACCAGCATGTTGTCCACGGCGAGCATCTTGCCTTCGGCGTCGCTCCATTCATAGTTTGTAACGGCCATCACATTACTCATCTCATGGCGGTATTCGGTGCGGCTGTCAGGGCGGTTGAAGCTCTTGCTGCGACTGTTCCATGTGCATCTTTCAACGGCATATCCGTCGGCCGTATAGCTGAAGTCGAGGCGGAAGGCCGGCACATACTTGCCCGTCAGACTGTTGTAGCGGCTTGCCGTCTTGGCCGTCAGCCGTCCTGCGGCGTCGTAGGTGTAGCTGTATTTCAGTTTTCCGCTGAGGCTTTTGCCGCTCTTGTTCATTACATACATTGTGCTGACCTGTCCGTTCTCAATGTCGGCGTTATATGCATATTGCGAGTTTGCGCTTCCGGCGGCGTTAAGATACATCGCCATGATTGTTGCTGTTGTGATAATAGTACTCATAATTGTTAATGTCTTTAATTGTCAATAATTGTTTGTCTGTTAATGTCTTATAGTGTACTAGTTTATTAGTACACTGCAAATGTAGGCTAATAAAACATAACTTCCAAGCATTTGGGCAAGAAAATGCAATTAAAGTGCAATTTTTAACGTCTGTTTACGCTTTGTGGCTGAATGTTGCGGGAATATAAACAGAATTTAAGAAAAATGCCGCTTATGAAGCCGCAATAGCTATGCTGGGGCATGCCGGCTGGTAGTGCGATATGCAATATAATAAGGTGTATTAGGTGTACTATGTCCCTGTGCCGGGTGTACTACGTGTATGACATACCCATGCCGCGGCACGCTGTCAGACGGCAGAATATCGGGCGTATTCTAAAAGGTATCCTTTCGCATTGCAAAAGGGCACCTTTTAGCCTGCAAAAGACGGCCTTTTAGAGCCTAAAACATGGCCTTTTGCAATGCGTTGAATATCAGATAGTTATGAAGGACGATGGAAACTATGCTCTGAAAGACCTTTCCGGCGATGCCGGATGCGCCGCGGTGTCTGGGGCGTAACATAGTCGTGATGCGCACGTTTAGGGCAAAAAAGGCCGGATAATTTGGTTTTGCACCCAAAAAAACGTAACTTTGCAGGATGAAAAGGCGGTGAGTCGGGCACGACGGCAAACAAGGCATGAGGGCCGGCGCGCCGCCCGGCATAATTTAAAACAATAAAAACAATACAAATATGGACACACTGAAAAAAGCATTTGCATCAAAGCTGCTGAAGATTAAGGCTATAAAGCTTCAGCCAAACAATCCGTTCACATGGGCTTCGGGATGGAAGTCGCCCTTCTATTGCGATAACCGCAAGGCCCTGTCGTATCCTGACCTGCGCAGCTATGTGAAGCTCGAGCTTGTGCATGCAGTGCTTGAGCATTTCCCGCAGGCTGATGCCGTTGCCGGCGTTGCCACAGGAGCCATAGCTCAGGGAGCGCTCGTGGCCGATGCTCTCGGTCTGCCGTTCGTTTATGTCCGCAGCAAGGCTAAAGACCACGGCATGGGCAACCTCATTGAGGGTGAGCTGCCCGAAGGCGCAAAGGTGGTTGTCGTTGAAGACCTTATATCTACAGGCGGAAGCAGCCTTAAGGCTGTTGAGGCTTTGCGCCAGGCAGGCGTCGAGGTGGTAGGTATGGTTGCATCTTACACTTACGGATTCCCCGTTGCACAGAAGGCGTTCGAGGATGCCGGCGTAGAGCTGGTAACTCTTACCGACTATGAGCACGTAGTGGCTGAGGCTGTTGAGACAGGATATATCTCTGAGGCCGACGTAGAGCTGCTGCACGAGTGGCGCAAGGATCCTGCTAACTGGAAGAAATAACACTAACAGCACATACGCCGCAGCCTGCGGCGGTGTGGATAACACAAATAGAGACATGAGCAGCAAGTATGAGAGCGGAGTGAAGCAGATACCATATCCGCAGCAGAATGTTTATGAGCGGCTTAGCAATCTCGAGAACATCGAGAAGGTGAAAGACCGCATACCGGCCGACAAGATCAACGACCTGACGTTCAGTCGCGACAGCGTGTCGGTGAGCGTGCCGCCCGTGGGCAGCATAACGCTCAACATCATCGAGCGCGAAGAGCCCAAGTGCATAAAGTTCGAGACGGCCAACTCGCCCGTGCCTTTCACCATGTGGATACAGCTCTTGCCCGTAACCGACACCACAAGCAAGATGAAGGTTACGGTTAAGGCCGACATACCCATGTTCCTGAAGCCCATGATAGGCAGCAAGCTGCAGGACGGCGTTGACAAGATTGCCGACGCGCTGGCAGCCATTCCTTACGAGTAGGCCACGGAGTTTAGGGCTTATACCTTATATAATAAATGCAGCCCCATTACGGCCGGGCGCGCAGACGCCGGCCGCAGTGGGGCATTATGATAAAATTAGTATTGCGATGTCAAATAAACTTTGGGAGAAAAATTACGGAATTAACGAAGAGATAGAGCGGTTCACCGTAGGGCGCGACCGCGAGATGGACATGTATCTGGCCAAGTATGACGTGCTGGGCTCAATGGCACACATCACCATGCTCGAGTCGATCGGACTGCTTGGCAGCGACGAGCTTAAGGCACTTCTGGCCGAACTGAAGAACATCTATGCCGTGTGCGAGCGCGGCGAGTTTGTCATTGAGGACGGCGTAGAGGATGTTCATTCGCAGGTGGAGCTCATGCTTACGCGCAAGCTTGGCGACATGGGCAAGAAGATTCACAGCGGACGCTCGCGCAACGACCAGGTGCTGGTAGACCTTAAACTCTTCATCCGTCATGAAATCAGAGACATCGCAATGCTCGTCAAGGTGCTTTTCGATGAGCTGATAGAAAAGAGCAATCAGTTTAAAGACGTGCTCATGCCCGGCTACACCCATCTTCAGGTGGCCATGCCCAGCTCGTTCGGCCTTTGGTTCGGAGCCTATGCCGAGAGCCTTGCCGACGACATGCTCTTCCTTCAGGCTGCATGGCGCATGACCAACCGCAATCCGCTGGGCAGCGCTGCCGGCTACGGCTCGTCGTTCCCGCTCAACCGCACCATGACAACCGAACTGCTGGGCTTCGACACGATGAACTATAACGTGGTGTACGCTCAGATGGGACGCGGCAAGACAGAGCGCAACGTGGCATTTGCCATGGCATCGATAGCCGGCACGGTGGCCAAGATGGCATTCGATGCCTGCATGTTCAACAGCCAGAACTTCTCGTTCGTCAAGCTCCCGAAGGAGTGTACCACAGGCAGCAGCATCATGCCCCACAAGAAGAATCCCGACGTGTTTGAGCTGATACGCGCCAAATGCAACAAGCTGCAGGCGCTGCCGCAGCAGATTGTGCTGATAATGAACAACCTGCCGTGTGGCTATTTCCGCGACCTGCAGATTATCAAGGAGTCGTTCCTTCCTGCTTTCGACGAGCTTAAGGACTGCCTGCAGATGGCTGCCTACATCATCAACAAGATGGAGGTAAACCGCAACATCCTCGACAACAAGATGTACGACCTCATGTTCTCCGTTGAGGAAGTAAACCGCCTTGCGGCTGCCGGCATGCCCTTCAGAGACGGCTACAAGAAAGTTGGGCTCGACATCGAGGCAGGTCAGTTCGTGCCCGACAAGAACATACATCACACTCACGAAGGCTCTATCGGAAACCTCTGCAACGACAAGATACAGGCTCTCATGGAGCAGTGTCTCGACGGTTTCCACTTCGAGAAAATGGAAAATGCTGAGAAAAACTTACTGAAATGAAAAAGTACACCTATTATATAATAGTCCTTCTGGCACTCTTCGTGTCGTGTGACGATGCCGAGTTTGAGTTCAGCAGCGACTCTTGCTACTTCATATTCGACAACAGCGCCAACCGCAGTCCTATGCTCGGCACGGCCATGAATTCGCTTTCGCCAGGCGTGTTCTGCCATGCGGCAGTTAGTGGAAGATATTTCGTGTTCAACACAAACACCGCTCCCGGACAGACCGAACGCGTGGCATTCAATGCCGTCGACGAGCAGCGCACGCTAATCCTCGGGGCATATAACGAGAGTGGAATTATCGTGGGCTACGGCAACCTAAACTCGCCGGCCATCTTCTATGCCTACGACAATCAGTGCCCCAACTGCTACAAGGAGAGCAACCTGCCGCGCTACGGACTTACGATGGACACAACCGGCAAGGCGACATGCAAGAACTGCAAGCGCGTGTACGACATGAACAACGGCGGAATCATATCCAGCGGCGATCCCGGAGACAAACTTATACGCTACAGATGCAGTACAACGGGCCCGACAGGCGTGCTTTCGGTCATTAATGGGCAGTGAGAGTATTAAAATGTGTAAATTAGTTTGCTCTTTCGAGAAATAAACTTATCTTTGCACTGCTCTAATGCGGAAATAGCTCAGTTGGTAGAGCACGACCTTGCCAAGGTCGGGGTCGCGGGTCCGAGTCCCGTTTTCCGCTCTAGTGGAGCCGCAATGGTGGAATTGGTAGACACGAGGGACTTAAAATCCCTTGGCCAGTAATGGCTGTGCGGGTTCGAGTCCCGCTCGCGGCACTTATATCTAAAACCTTTCATTATGAAAAAAAATCTTATCTTATTCTTATCGGCAGCATCAGTGATTGCACTGTCTTCTTGCTCTTCTAAGCTTGGAGAGTTGTCTGCTGACAATTTCAATGTTACACCTAATCCGCTCGAGTCTAGAGGTGGACAGGTGGCTGTAACAATCAATGGTACATTCCCCGAGAAGTACATGAAGAAAAAGGCTATGGTTACAGTTATCCCCGAACTGCGTTATGGCAACGGACAGGCTGCACAGGGTCAGGCTGCTAAGTTCCAGGGCGAAAAGGTTGAGGGCAACGACCAGACAATTGCTTACAAGGCTGGAGGTAACTATACAATGAAGTCTAACTTCAAGTATGTTCCCGAAATGCAGAAGAGCGACCTTTATATGACTTTCGATGCTTATGTTGGCAAAAAGAAGAAGAAGGTAGAGATTCCTGCTGTTAAGGTTGCTGAAGGTGTTATCGCTACATCTGAACTTTATAAGAATACTCTCGCCGGAAGCGGCGCTTGCATCGCTCCCGACACATTCCAGCGTGTTAGAGATCAGAGACAGGCTGCTCAGATTAAGTTCCTCATCAACCAGGCTAACCTGCGCAAGAGCGAGCTGAAGAACAACTCTGTTAAGGAGTTTGTTGAGCTGCTTAAGAAGATCAACGCTGATAAGGAAGGTCTGAACATCAAGAACGTAGAGGTTTTGGCTTACGCTTCTCCTGATGGTGGATTCGACTTCAACGACAAATTGGCTAGCAAACGTCAGGATGTTTCTGTAGACTACGCTAAGAAACAGCTTAAGAGCGCTAAGGTTCAGTCTGACGTTACCGGTAAATATACTGCACAGGACTGGGAAGGCTTCCAGCAGCTTGTTCAGGCTTCTGACATCCAGGACAAGGACGTAATCCTCCGAGTTCTCTCTATGTATCAGGATCCTGAAGAGCGTGAGCAGCAGATCCGCAACATGTCTGCAGGTTTCCGTGAGCTCGCTGACGGTATTCTTCCTGAACTCCGTCGTTCTCGCCTGATCATCAACTACGAGACAATCGGCCGCAGCGACGAGCAGATTAAGGAGCAGTATAAGGCTGACGCTACAAAGCTTAGCGTTGACGAACTTCTTTACTCAGCTACTCTTGAGGACAACGTAGACGCTCAGGAGGCTATCTACAAGAAGACTATCGAGGTTTATCCTAACGATTATCGTGCTTACAACAACGTTGCTGCTATCGAGTTTGCTAAGGGTAACGACGCTGAAGCGAAGAACTATCTGGCTAAGGCTCAGTCAATCAACGGCAATGCTGCTGAGACTAACGCTAACCTTGGCTTGATGGCACTGAAGAACGGCAACGTAAGCGAGGCTGAAAACTATATCGCTAAGGCTAACGGAGCTGGTGACTACAACAAGGTTCTCGGTACTCTGAACCTCGCTAAGGGTGACTATGCTACAGCTGAGCAGAACCTCAACGGTATCAACTGCAACACAACTGCTTTGGCTCAGATTCTTAACAAGAACTATGCCGGTGCAGCTAACACTCTGAACAGCATCAAGAACAAGGACGCTATGACAGACTATCTGCAGGCTATCCTGAATGCTCGTCAGGGCAACGACAGCGCAGCTTCTTCTTATCTGAAGAGCGCTCTGCAGAAAGATCCTTCACTTGCAACATACGCAAACAACGATCTTGAGCTGGCTAAAATAAGCAAGTAAACATCGCTGACGCATGAAGCGATTGATATATCTTACGCTCACCTTGGTTTTGGTTGCCTGCGGAACACGCAGAGGCTATTTCAACTTGGATGGCCGACTACTCAACCTTAACCAAGGTGAGTTTTATGTTTACAGTCCTGACGGTGTGTTCGACGGCATTGACACGATAAAGGTTGAAGGCGGACGCTTCACTTTTGAGACGCAATGCAAGGAGAGCGGCACGCTCGTCATCGTATTTCCAAACTTCTCCGAAGTGCCGGTTTTTGCCGAGCCGGGCAAGTCTGTTTCCGTAAAGGGTGACGCATCACACCTTAAGGAAATTGAGATTGAAGGTACAAAGGAGAATGAACTTATGACGGCTTTCCGTCAGCAGCTCGTAAAGGCGTCGCCTCCTGAGGAGATGTCTTATGCTGAGAATTTTGTGAAAAACAATCCGGCTACGGCTGCCAGCGTGTATGTTCTTAAGAAATACTTTATCCTCGTTCCTGATGTAAACCTTGACAAGGCTGCAAGTTTGGCTGATATAGTTTACAAGGCGCAGCCGAAGAACGGTGAGGTTGCACGCATTGTGCGTTATGTGAAGATGATGAAAAACAATGCGGGTGGAGCCAGAATTCCGTCGTTCTCTGCACAGGATATCAACGGAAAGAACATTTCCGCTTCATATCTTCAGGGTAAAGTTGCCGTTGTCTATACATGGGCTGAGTGGAGCTATGAAAGCCGTAATATGCGAGACAGGCTGCTTAGACTGAAAAATGAATATGGAAATAAACTTGCACTGATGGGCATAAGCCTTGATGCAAGCAAGCGTACATGCAGTTTTGCTGTGCGCAGTGACTCTACGGCATCGCCTGTAATATGCGATCAGCTTATGTTTGAGAGTCCGCTTCTTGAGACCTTTGGCCTTGGACGCGTGGCAGACAACATTGTATATAATGCGCAAGGACGAATTGTAGAGCGCAGCCTGAACATCAATGAGCTTGAAACTAAGCTCAAGGTACTGCTTAATTAACGCTGTGCTTTTGCCGTTTGCCATTGTCTGCACCCTGTTGTGAGGTGCGAATTTGTGACATTGGTGATGCCGGCAGTTGGAGCTTCAGCATGAATTTTTGTCTGTTTCTGAGTTACAGACATTATAGCTATATGAATACATTTGTAGAGTTAGCGCGGTTTTTCGCAGCTAACTCGATTTGTAATTGACACAAGATTAATTGGATAATTGGTGATATATGCTTGTAAAAACTTATTGTGCGGCCGTCAATGGCCTCGACGTAACAACCGTTACCGTTGAGGTTAGCGTGTCGCGAGGTGTGCTTTATCATCTCTCCGGCCTTGCGGATACAGCTGTGAAGGAGAGCCGCGACCGTATTGTGGCTGCCCTACAGAATAATGGTATAAAGTTTCCCGTTGCCGACATTACCGTGAATATGGCTCCCGCCGATCTCCGTAAAGAAGGCAGCAGCTACGACCTGCCGCTGGCAATAGGCATTCTGGCTGCTATCGGAAAGGTGAAGCCCGACCTGCTGTCAGAGTATATGATAGTAGGTGAGCTTGGGCTCGACGGCATGATACAGCCCGTGAAAGGTGCTCTGCCGATATCTATCAGGGCACGCAAGGAAAAGTTTAAGGGACTTATTGTGCCCAAACAGAACGAAAGAGAGGCTGCCGTAGTGAATAACCTTGACGTCTACGGTATGGAGAGCATAATGGATGTTGTGAACTTCCTGAACGGTGAGGGCGACTATGAGCCTACCGTTGTCGACACGCGGCGCGAGTTTTACGAGCATCAGAGTCATTTCGAACTTGACTTTGCCGACGTTAGAGGGCAGGAAAACGTTAAGCGGGCTATGGAAGTTGCGGCTGCAGGAGGCCACAATATGATAATGATAGGTCCGCCCGGAAGCGGCAAGTCAATGATGGCCAAGCGCCTTCCGTCGATATTGCCTCCGCTCTCACTGGCCGAAAGTCTTGAGACTACGCAGGTGCATTCTGTTGCCGGAAAGCTGGGTAAAAACATGTCGCTGATATCACAGCGGCCGTTCCGTTCGCCGCATCACACCATATCTCAGGTGGCACTCGTCGGTGGAGGAATGAATCCGCAGCCCGGAGAAATATCGCTTGCACACAACGGCGTGCTCTTTGCCGACGAACTTCCGGAGTTTAACAAGTCAACTCTTGAGATGCTGCGCCAGCCGTTGGAAGACCGCAAGATAACCATTTCGAGAGCAAAATACACCATAGAATATCCCTGCTCGTTCATGTTTGTGGCCTCGATGAACCCGTGTCCGTGCGGATATTACAACGATCCTACCCACCATTGTGTGTGCACGCCGGGACAGATACAGCGCTATATGAACAAAATCAGCGGTCCGCTTCTCGACCGCATCGACATACAGATAGAGATAACGCCCGTGCCCTTCAAGGACATATCTCGTGCAGCACCGGGCGAGAGCAGCGACGTAATACGCGAAAGGGTTATCAAGGCTCGCCACATACAGGAGGAAAGATTCAGGGAATGCAAGGGAGTTCACTGCAATGCGCAGATGAGCGAGCGCATGATACACCAGTATGCCGAGCCCGGCGAAGACGGCATTGAGATGCTGCGCATGGCCATGGAGAGGCTAAACCTGTCTGCCCGAGCCTATAACCGCATACTGAAAGTGGCGCGCACCATAGCCGATCTTGAGGCTTCAGAGCGTGTGTTGCCGCAGCATCTGGCTGAAGCCATAAGTTATCGTAACCTCGACAGGAGCGACTGGGCCGAGCGAGGAGGCGCATAAGGCATGTTGCTGCCTGCTTTACAGCAGAAAAAATTAAATAACAGTAGGCCTTTATAATTGACAATAAACAAAAGGAAACATGAATGTAGGTATAAAAATCCTGAACATTCATGTTTCCTTTTTTATTTTTTCTTAGTGTAGAATCTTTTATTGAATGAGTCTTTTGGCGAAATATCTTACGGGATACCACACCGAGGCAAAGCCAACGGCAAGCACTGTGATGAATATTATGATGATGTCTTCAGGATGAACGCTCACCGGATAGGCATCCACGATGAATGAGCCGCTGCTGCGTCCCAGCGAAACAAGTCCGTAAACCTGCTGCAGCCAGCACAGCAACAGACCGACTAATATGCCGAGTATGGCTCCGATTGCCGATATCATGCGGCCTTCAAACAAGAATATCCTTACTATCTGCTTGTCGCTCGCGCCCATGTTGCGCAGCGTAACCACGTCGTTCTTCTTGTCGATAATCAGCATCGACAGCGAGCCTATGATGTTGAAGCAAGCCACGGCAAGGATGAACGTAAGGAAGATATAGGCGATAAACTTCTCTATCTTCATAATCTTGAACGTGTCAGCCTGCTGCTCCATACGGTCGAGAACGCGATACTTGCTGCCCGCAATTTTCTGCATCTCAGCCTTTACGGCGTCAAGATCGCTGCCCGGCTTGAGTCTGATCTCAAGCTGCGAGAGCATGCCCTGCTGACCGAACAAATTGCGTGCGAATGCTATCGAAGTCAATACGTAGTCGCGGTCGTAGCGCGCTTGTTTAACGGAAAACACCACACCGGGCGAAATCACCGAATCTTCAACAAATCCTTCGGTAGGATTCATCAGGTCGAGCTGTCCCTCGCGCTTCGGAGCATATATCTTCAGCTGTCCGTCCCAGTCGGCCGTCATGCCAAGGTTGTCGGCAAGGCGGATGCCCACAACGCCAAACTGGAGATTGGCGGCATGCAGCGAAAACTCGCCGTCGCCATACAGAATGTCGTTGATGTGCGACAGCTCGCTGAAGTTATCCTCAACGCCCTTCACCTTAATCATGGCCTGTCTGCCCTTGTATATGGCCATCGCCTGGTCTTCCACGCTCTCCGTTGCCACGTCGACCTGCGGCAGGTTGCGTATCTTTGTCAGTATAGGGTCGTCTGCCGGGGCTGTCTTTCCTTTAGTAGGTACAATCTCAATCTGCGGGTCGAACGATGTCAGCAGCGACGCCACGAGGTCGTGAAAGCCGTTGAACACACTGAGAGTTACCACCAGCGCCATTGTGGCCACGGCCACACCTACGACGCTGATGCCGCTGATGATGTTGATGACGTGTGTGCTCTTCTTTGAAAAGAGATAGCGGCGTGCTATGTAGAATGGAAAATTCATTTCTTCAGCAGCTCGTCAATGTGCTCGATATAATCAAGAGAGTCGTCGATGAAGAAGCGCAGCTCGGGGATAATTCTCAGCTGGTTTCTCACGCGCGTACCCAGTTCGTAGCGTATGGTTTTCTCGTTAGCCGTGATGTTCTTTATCAGTTCTTCCGACTTCTCGGGCGGAAATATGCTCAGATATGCCGTGCAGATGCTAAGGTCGGGACTGATGCGGCAGCGCGTAACGCTCACCATCGTGCCTCTCATGCCTCTTGTCTGCGACTGGAATATCAGGCTCAGTTCTTTTTGCAACAGTCTTGCAATGCGGTTTTGTCTTGTTTCCTGCATATTGATTTTTCTTTTTACGTTATCTTTATGTTATCTGCCGTCCGGTTTGGCGGAGGCTGTTTGTTTTGTGCAAACTTACTAAAAAAAACTGAGACAAGCCCATGCTTTATGGTTATTTTTTGCCTTTAGTGCCGTGCCGGTCTTCTGTCCGTACTGATGACGCGGGTGTACTGTGTGGCATAATTTGTCTGCATTAGTGCTGCTGCCATGTCTTCTTTTGCCAAAAAAACATTATGTTGATGCCTAATTCTGTTAACGTTAGTTTGCATATAGGCTATTTTATTCTTTCTGTATTTAACATTTTAATGAGCAGTATTTTTTCTCTAATAAATTAAAAAATGCGCTTTCTGTTTATGAATTTTGCCTGTTGAAATGTGAGAATATATATAGTTGCTGTAATTATATATGCTATTCGCACTGCTAAAAGCACTATTTTAGCTTCTAAAAGGCATTGAGTTGTGATGTAAAACGTACCCTTTTGCGCTCTGAAACGTGGCTTTTTGCATGATTTCAGACGCAAATCCGGGTTCAAAACGATTCTTATTTACGGCTTTGTTGTTGTAAACCGCTGATATATAAATATTTATGTGTAAATGATATTTATGCCCACTTTTTCGTATCCTGAACCGATGTTTTGACTCCGGAATGAAAAAGTAGACATAAAAGTGTTAATATAAAAGATGTCGGTTTAACTAAAATTTACGTTTTGAAAGTTGCTGATTATCGTTGCCGATTATATCCCATGATGCATATACGGGATATGTTAAGTTTTCTCATTTAACTATGTTTTAATATTAAGTGGTTGCGTATATTGCTGAAAATAACTATTTTTGCCACCGACAAAACCTTAAAATGCAGTTCTATGAAAAATAATAATGCCGACGAAGAAACGCGTGGGCGCAATGGTAAACGCCGCAAGCCGTGGTATGGAGAAACTGGCGAAACCATTGCGATTATAGCCGTTGTTGTGGTCTTGGTGTCTGTCTTTGCGCTCGACCGTTGTGGCGACAGTGTGCATCAGCAGCAGCCGTCGTCGATAATCATGCGCGACACCGGGCTGCTGCGCCATAATGCAGCCGCAGACAAGCCTGCCGTAACTACAAGACAATTGCCCCGTACAGAGGAGACGCCGCAGGAAACTGCACGCCGCGAAGGAATTGAGGCCGGATATAACGACGGCATGGAAGACGGCGAAGTGGGCGAGAAATACGAAACTCACTACAGCGAAAACGCTTCAGACTACTCAGGCAAGCTTCAGGAATGTTATGAAGATGGCTATGAGGAAGGTTACGACGAGGGTTACAGCGAGGGCAAGCAGATGCACGATGATGCCCTTTGATGTGCCGTAGCCCTGCAACATCTTTATTCTTTTATCTGTTACAGCCCTGCCGCGCCGGCTTTGTCGGCATGGCAGCATGCAGGCTGTCATGTCTGCGTGCGGCATTGCCGTGAGAGCATTCCTGCCGGATACTGATGACAGACTTTAGTTTAACCTCGGGATGTAACATAAAATTTGCCGGAGCAGGTCTGCTTGCTACATGCTTTTTATGCAGTGTAACAGCAGGCCGGCTCCGGCAAAATCTTGAATAATCACTCCTAAAAGGTGATTTTGTCTGCGATTAGTGCAAAATCGCGAAATGCTTTATTTATGCCTGCGAATAATGCTGTTTACGATTTATGTATGCCCCATGTGCAGTATTCGCAGGCTGATTAAGCTGCTCATGCCGGCGCCGTGGCGCAGCATGTCCTTGTTATTCACTTTCGCCTATAGTCTCCTTAATTATTCCGACACATGCCGCACCGATGATGAGGAACACACCGGCCACAATCATCATGTGGCTCTGTGCGCTGCCTACAAGCGTGAGGACCACGCCGCCGAGTGCTGCCGCTATGATCTGCGGGATGCATATCGTGCCGTTGAACAGACCGAGGTAGGCACCCATGTGGCTGCCGTTGAGGGCGTTGGTGACGATGGTGAACGGCATGGCCAGCATTGCTGCCCAGGCACATCCTATCAGAAGATAAGGAATAAAGAGAACATACTGGTCGCTGATGTAAGGAATCATCAGGAAGCCTATGCCGCCTAGCACGAGGCTGAGGGCGTAGGCCATCTTGCGGTTAGAGAAGCGCGGCAGAGCCATAGCCCACACCACGCTGCCTATGGCCTGCACCGCAAACAGAATGCCGACCCAGTTGCCGGCCTCCTGAAATCCTGCCGATGTAGGGTCGGTGGTCTGCCAGCATGTTTCGGCTATGGCACCGTTGGTGTAGTTCCACATATACAGGAACGCAGCCCAGCTGAAAAACTGCACCAGACCTACGGTCCAGAAAGCCTTCGGCGCGTTGCGCAGCAGTTTCACGACGTTCACCTTCTCTTCGTTAAGCGGCTTGTCTAGTCCGTGATATTCTGCATACTCCTTCGGCGGCATCTCCTTCACCTTTGCAGATGTGTAGATGACGCACAGGATGAGGATGGCGGCTCCGATGTAGAACGAATAGATCACCGAGTCGGGCACTACGCCCTTTGCAGCCACGTTGCTTATGCCGAGGAACGTGAACAGGAACGGGAACACATAGCCCACCAGCGAGCCGGCGTTGCACAGAAAGCTCTGTATAGAGTAGGCCAGGGCTTTCTGCTTCTCGTTCACCATGTCGCCCACGAGCATCTTGAACGGCTGCATGGCCATGTTGATGCTCGTGTCGAGAAACATCAGCGAGATAAGACCGAACACCATGGCCGTGCTGATAGCCATGCCGAGAGAGCCGGCGTTGGGCAGCAGGCACATGACGAGTACGGCCACCAGTGCGCCGACAAACAGATAAGGTATGCGCCGGCCAAATCGGCACCACGTTTTGTCGCTCAGCGTGCCCACTATAGGCTGCACGATGATGCCCATAAGCGGAGGCAATATCCAAAAGTAGCTAAGATTGTGAGGGTCGGCCCCCAGTGTTGCGAAAATTCGGCTGATGTTGGCGCTCTGCAGTGCGTAGGCAATCTGCACGCCGAAGAAGCCGAAGCTCAGATTCCAGAGCGTTGCGAAACTCAGGTCGGGTTTCTTCTTCAAGTTAGAACTCATAGTTTAAGGCGTTTATTTTTATTTATGTTATTATATGCTTGCTGTTGTCGCGGCTAATGTGCCGCAGTCGTCAGTGCATTCAGCTGTTATTTTGTCGACCCGCGCACCACGAGTCTTGTTCTTACCACTCTTTTCTCAATCTTGTCGAGCGGTATTCTGCCCTCGGCCTTGCCTATCAGAATAGATGCAGCCTGTCTGCCCACCTCTTTTCCGTTCTGTTCGACCGTGGTGAGCATAGGGTCGCAGGCAATGGCACGCTGTCCGTTGGTGAATCCGCACACCGAGATGTCCTCAGGGATGCGCAGCCCCATGTGCTTTGCCGTGTACATTATGCCGATGGCCGTGTCGTCGTTGACGGCGAAGAAGGCGTCGGGCCTGTCCTCCATGTTGAGCACCTCGGGCGTAATCCTTTCGGCATGTTCTCGGTTGTCGCAGAATCTTTTCACGCAGCTGTCGGGGTCTATGCCGTACTTGCGCAGCGCGTCGTGCCATCCGTTGTATCTGTTCTTCGATATCTCGAGGTTCATGCTCGAGCCGTAGTAGGCTATATGCCTGCATCCGGTCTTGATGAGATATTCCACGGCCGAGAACGCTCCCATGTAGTCGTCCACTACCACGCGGCACGTGTTCATGCCCGTGCAGATGCGGTCGAAGAACACCAGCGGCACATTCTTGTTTATCAGGTCGGTAAAGTGGTCGTACTTTGATGTGTTGATAGCCTGCGACACAAGTATGCCGCACACCTTGTTTTCATAGAACGAGCGGCACACTTCCACCTCTCTGTCATACTGCTCAAGGCTCTGCGCCACAAGTATGCGGTAGCCGTATTTGTCGGCCTCCTCTTCGATACCGCTCAAAACTGACGAGAAATAGAAGTGGGTGAACTGCGGTACAATCACTCCAATGACTTTTATTACCCGTCTGTTGCGCAGCGACTCGGCGATTATGTTGGGGCTGAAGTTGTGTTCCTCGGCATATCGTCTTATCTCGTCGCGCCTTTTTGCGCTGATTCTCGGGCTGTCTTTCAGTGCCCTCGAAACCGTTGCCACAGAAACCTTAAGTTCTCTGGCAATGTCTTTCATCGTTATGGGTGTGTTCTTTTCTGGCATCGGATTTTATTTTACAAAGCAAAAGTAGTCAAAACACAATTATCTTGTCTTTCACATTATTATTATTATATCGTTTTATTTGTGTAAACGTTTGCACAGAGCAAAACGTATTTTTTATATAAAAAGACTGATAAAAAAAGCAAAAAATAGCAGATTTGAGCTTTTGTTTTGAGTTTCAAGTGGTTGTGGTAGTCGTTGGCTTTAAGTGGCATTCGTGAGGAAATGCGAAAATGGCGGATTTGAGAAGTGGAAACGCTTTCAAGTCATTACCTCAAAGAAATGCCCAAATAAGCATATTTAACGGCTTCGGTTCTTACTTCTCCATTCTGCACAGGTTTAGAATTTGCCATGCAACTCTCATGATTTAATTTTGCACCGAACAAAAGCAAGGAATTATGAGAAGTACATTTAAGACAGTCTTCTATGTAAATGGAAGCAAGGAGAGAAACGGAATTGTCCCTATCATGGGACGAGTGACAATCAACGGAACTATCGCACAGTTCAGCTGCAAGCAGAGCGTAAGCAAGGCGATATGGGATGCCAAGGGCAACAGAGCAAAGGGAAGAAGCAAGGAAGCCAAGGAGGTGAACTTTGCGCTTGACAACATCAAGGCTCAAATCACCAAGCATTACCAACGACTTTCCGACCGTGAGGCGTTCGTTACCGCTGAAATGGTGAGAAACGCTTATCAAGGCATAGGCATGGAGTACGAGACATTGCTCAGAGCCTTTGACAAGGAGAACGCAACCTTTGCCAAACGTGTGGGCAAAGACCGAGCTGTTAGGACTTATCGCAAGTATCTTGTGGTAAGAAAGTACGTTGCCGAGTTCATCAAGTTTCAGTACAAGCGCAGCGACATGGCAATGAATGAGCTTACCGAGGAGTTCATCCGTGACTTTTGCCTGTACTTGAAGAACGTTGTAGGGCTTACGCAGTCCACCATTTGGATATACTCCATTCCGTTGAAGCATATCGTCACGGCAGCACACTACAACGGCAAGATACCGAGAAACCCTTTTGCCATGTACCACGTTGACCCAGACCACAAGGAGCGTGAGTTCTTGACCTTGGACGAGCTTACCGCCATGACCGAGATAAAGTTGGAAGACCCAAACATGGCATTTGCAAGAGACCTTTTCGTTTTTGGCTGTTGGACAGGTATCTCTTTCATTGACACAAAGAACCTGACGGAGGACAACATCTGTATGATAAACGGTGCTCCTTGGATAGTTTCCAAGCGTCAAAAGACAGGCGTGCCGTTTCAAGTCAAGCTGATGGATATTCCGATGCAGATTGTTGAGAGATACAAGCCATTGAGAAAGGACAGCCACTTGTTCAATATCGGCAGACTTGACACTATCAACAAGCGCATCAAGAAAGTGGCTGCAATGTGTGGCATCAAGAAACGAATCTCGTACCACGTTAGTAGGCACTCGTTTGCAGTATTGTCCCTGGAATACGGTATGCCGATTGAGACAGTAAGCAAGATACTCGTTCACACGAACATCACCACGACGCAGATATATGCCAAGGTGACAAGCACCAAGTTGGAGCATGACATATCAGTCTTTGAAAATCGAATCAAGGGGCATTTGCCAACAATGGGAGGAATGGCATGAAAAGAACTGTAATCACTATGGACGGAAATGGAGAGTTTTCCATTCCGTCCAACTTGCAAGACTTGTGGATGATTGAGGGTGAATTGGTTGATATGCTTCATGTCACCGCCCCGAAACTCCATGCTGTGATAAGGTCAATGTACAAGGAAGGCTTGTTTTTGGTGTCGGATGTCCAACAGAAAAAGGAAACTTCCAAGGGCATTTGGCAAACGCAGTATGGCTTCCCGATGATTGTTGCCCTTTGTTTCCGTATAAATTCATACGGTGCTGTTCGATTTCGTGACACAATCATAAAGAGGTTGTACGGGGCAAAAGAGAAAGGTAGTGTCATTATCCTACAACTCAATGGAGGGACAAACGCTATTAACTGAATGTCCTCTTGTCGTTGGCTTAATGCTGTCGTTCTGTCACGAAGAAGTACAGAAGCATTGGTATGAAGCAGCTTATTTGATGGGGATAGTCCTAAGCCATTAAAAGGGCGGACTAATCCCCTTATTTTTGTTGATTTGTTGAATATACAGAAAGTAGTGTTGAATATCAAGTATTTACGGCTCTACATACTCTCAACAAATATCTCAACAAAAGAAAGAGAATGATGAAAAGAGAAATCCTCAATGTTCATGCCTATGTTTCTCTTTTGCCCAGTGAAGTGTTGTGTAGAAACTTTTGTTGAGAACTTGTTGATAAGTTAAGTCTTTGATTTTCATTACCATACAACATATTCTCAACTACTCAACTGAAAAATACCCATCACTTGGTCTGCCGTAGAATGTACTTGTGGATTTATTGGCAACCGCTCTATTCTCCGAAATGGTTGCAGCAACGTTCCTTGGAGGCTTTGCGCCTCCAGCCACTTGGGCGAACCTCCGCAGTGTTTTAGCATGGCATTAGATTTATGCAGACTATACCGAGGACACACAGCGCATATAACACACTCGGCATAGTTCACAAAGTAAAACGACAAAACACAATTACTACACTTGGCAAGTTGCGCACTGAATATTATCACCTTGTCCTTTGCACACTTCAATAACAAGGTAGTTTGTATCTGTGACCTTATTCTTCAATGTGGCAGCTTTGATTTTTGGTGCAAATTGCGAGAATTAAGGTCTGCAACCTTGGGCATGGAGAGCTGAAAGGCAAATGTCTCGTCTTTTGTTCTTAGAGGAGGGAGCGAGGTTATGTTTTGGGAACCCCAAAACTCCTCGCTCCACCATAAGGGCGGAGAATTTTTGTTCCCAACGGTCGCAGAAAGTGAGTGTACCAACTATAAACAGTATGTCGAATTACAAGCATGCATGAACAAGCCAGGAGAAAGGGTGGAAAACTGCCCACTAAAAGGATTCGCAAGCTGTCAAAGTTTGACACGAAGAAATTCTCTCTGCCAAGCTACGAGGTATTGAAATTGATGGCGAGAAAAACCAATCGCAAGTTGGCTGAGTATATCCGTGAGTCCACCTTGAACGGCAAGATAGTCCGTAGAAACAACACTGAAATGAGACCATAGTCTCGGTAGGGCATAGATTTAACCAGTTTATCCTCTAATCACATATTCAAATTCATCAAAATTCTCATACCCTAATTCTTCTAAGACTTGACGACTGTGTTTTCTGTCCTCTTCAGTGTTGAACTTGGGTATAATGGGGAGACGGAGGGTGATTTTATCTTTATGTTTGGCATGGGAGTAGAGCCAGACAAGGTTCTCAATAACTTGCTGATTGCCCTTGCCGGTATAGGCTTGGTAGATGGCAGGTGTCATGTCCTTGATGTCGATGATGAAGGAGTCGATGAAGGAGATGACTTCCTCCAAGTGATGGCGAGGCACGTTGAGGCTCGTCTCCATCGTAAACTGCCATTCCTCAGGACATTGCTCGCAAAATTCCTTGATGAATGCGCTTCGCAAGAGTGGTTCGCCTCCACCAAAGCAGATGCCGCCTCCTGTCGCCAAGAAATAAAGATTGTCCATCTCCACGTTCATCATCAGCAGTTCCGTGTCCATCTCCTGCCATACGCCGTCGGCTTCGAGGCATTGGGGATTGAGGCAATACTTGCAATGGAGAGGGCATCCGTGGAATGCCACGAGGGTGGTGACACCCTCGCCGTCTATCGTAAGGCGGTGGCGGTCGATGCAAATGAGTGGGGCGGTCTTCATTTTATTCTAATCTAAAGGTAACGGGGACTGTATATTTCGTTTTTACGGCCTTGCCATTTTGCTTGGCAGGATTCCATTTCGGCATACTTTTCACTACCCGAATGGCTTCCTCGTCGAAGGTAGGGGAAATGCTTTTCATCACCTTGATGTCACTCAGGGTTCCGTCTTCATTGACAGTGAAACCAACAATGACTCTTCCTTGTATATTGCAATCTCCTTGTATGTTTGGATAGCGGAGATTTTGGGCGATGTATTGCATCAATGCAGCTGAACCGCCAGGGAATGATGCCATTTCCTCGATTGCTGCGCCAAATAGCTTGCTGCTCTTGGTGGAGTCTGATGCGACGGTTTGTTGGATGATGGCGGTCTTACCATCATTCGTGTACTTTTCTTGCTTTGCTTCTTCTGAATGAGTATCTTTCTTGATGATAGGAGCTGTTCCTCTGATAACTGCGACTTCCCCCAAGACATCTCTGCTTTCTGTCAAAGTGATAATATTGAGTTTCTCTTGGCTCATTTTTGTGATTTTGATGATTCTGTCTTGCATGCCAAGATATTTCACGGTGATTATATCTTCTTTCTCCACCTCGATAGTAAAGTTTCCATCTTTGTCAGCAATAGTCTTGCTGCCAGAAATTTTTGCCGTAATCGTGGCTCCTACTTGTGGATCTCCTTGCTCGTCAATGAGATGCCCTTGTACAAAAAGTACTCCTTTCTTGTTTAGTGCTTCTTTTTCTTTGAGGAGGACGGAATCGTTTGGCGTATATTCTTGAAATAGAATAGGGAGGGTTTTCTCTGATATAGAACTATAATATCCCTTCTGGGTGGCGCATGATGTGGTGGATGCGGCGAGGGCGGTGATTCCCAATGCCACTCCTGCGACCTTGATGGCTTTCCCGGCCATTTGTCTGATTCTCAACTCATGTTCCAGGTCTCTCACGTCTTGCTCACATCTTGGGCAAGTTCCCTTGCATTCGCCCTTGAAGTGGCATTCTTCGGGTGAATAGTCTATCCCATTGGCATCCGCTATTTGTTTGCGAATAGCCTTGAGGGTATCGCATATGTTGCGTCCTTTGGTTTTCATAAATTGATATTTTTAGGTGTTCAACATTCCCTTTATTTACAAAATGGGTATATTGTTACTCCTTAGTCATAAATTCTAAAAATACCCATTTTTATAATTCTAATTTCAAAAGTACGAAAAACAATCTACAAACGAGAAAATTTTGCTTTGAATTGTTAGAAAGGGAATTGCATTTAACATTTCTCATGTTTTTAATGCTGTATATGAAACTTATATGTGTTTCTTTAGATATTGTACAGTTGCATTTCTGAGACATTTTCCGACCATAATTTAATAATCTATAAAAACAACGCAAAAGATGTTATTTCTCAGATTTTAAATTTATCTTTGCAATCGTAACAGAGTTGTTTGACAAGCAAGGCAAACTTATGTATAATGAAGAAGTTGGTACTATTGCCAAGTCATTACCTCTATTGAGGTGAACTATTCATAAATAGCTCATTTTAAGCTGTTCAGTAGATTTTAGCAGAATTTCAACTAAAAAGCCTTAGTCTATGAAGCTAAATCTAATTTGTTCATGTTTTGCCGCTATGTGTGCGGCGTTCGTTGTTTCGTCATGCAGCAGCGACGACGAAGGAACGACAACGGTAAACGTCCGTAATGTCTACACTACTGGATGTAAGACCGAAGGACAGCCCTCACAGGCCGGCTCCGCAACAACACGCAGTCCGTTTGGCGCAGAGTATGTAGAGTATAAGAGCAAGAGCGACGGTTATGTCTACATCAACCATGCTAACGTGTCTTACAACTGCTGTTCGGAGAAAATAGACGTTACGCTGACCGTTACAGGCAACCGCATAAGCGTTGTTGAAAAGGAGACTGACACAAGCTGCAACTGCATCTGTCCCTTCGACGTCTCTTACGAGGTTGGACCGTTGAAGGCCGGCAAGTATATTCTCGTGATAAACAGCCACAACACGCTCCACGAAATCAACTTCACGTATCCGTCAGACGGCAGGGTTGAACTTTAGAATCTTCTTATTTAAAGATTTAAAACAAATATCTTGTGGATTCTGTCATTGTTATGAATCCACAAGGTATTTTTTTGTTGTATATTCTATACATGTGTAAGTGAAAAACGAAAAGTGAAGAGTGAAAAATCCAAATGCTTTGTTGCTATAAAACAGTTTCGCATTTGAATTTTTCACTTTTCTCGTAGAGAATCAGCAAGGCTATTGTTCTGTCGGATATGCTATTCGACAGCATAAAGTATCAGGATCTGTGATCCGAAAAACATACCTATAAATTAGCAATAGGAAGCAAGCGGATTGAAAAATCCTTATACTCAATTCCGGCAGATTACAAATCAGCCGGCACAATAGTCTTGTTGGTATATGTCCGGCGTCACTGGAAAATCTCTTAAATTGAAATGCTTTATGGTGATGGAAAATTCTATTTTTGTTTTGAAGCAACAATACTATTGTTCTGTCGGATATGCTATCCGACAGCAAAAAATATAAGGATCTTTGATCCGAGACTCATACCTATTAACAAAAAATAGGAAGTAATCGGATAAAAAAAATCCTTATACTCAATTCCGGCAGATTAATTTTATTGATTGTCGGCTGCGCTCGGCATAACCAAATATAATTTGCTTCTGCTCTCGCTTGCACGACAATTGCAAATCAGCCGGCACATTAGCGTTGTTGCTACATATCTGGCGGCACGTTTTTTTAAGTTACAATGCATTCGACTTTAAGTTCTATAACTACTTTAGCTACTAAAAATTAGCCTTGTTGGTATATGCCGTTTGTTTTTAAGCCACAATGCATTTGACTTTAACTCCTAAAAAATATCTCCTAAATTGAACGTTTAACGTCTCCAGAATCGCCATGCTCGTCACAGTTTCGTGGTTTGGCTCGAAAAATGGCGAAATTTGCGCGTTTTGGTTAAGGCGCTGATTTATAGCGCTTTATACATTTTACGTGACAAAAACGCAATGGTTAAAAAATATTACTCGGCCACTTTTCACCCAAAAACCATAGGTTTATCATCCGTAAGCAGCCCTTTTGCATCACGAAAAACGGCATTTTGCGCCTTAAAATCCATGCTTTTGCATCATTTTTATGAGTCAGAAGTGAACAGATGTTAATAATATTACCGTCTTAGCATCATGAATTTAACATCCGTTATACGTTGATTTCCTAGATTGAAAAAATATTTTGTCCTGACTTTTTACTTTTTCATGCTAACATCCTGACTATGGTTTAGCGTCTTTATGTTTTTATGTATAAGATACCCGGAATTTGTTTTATGCTGCAAAAATGAAATAGCTCGGCATGAAAAATACTTGGCAGGCAAGTAGGGCAGGAGGGAGACGAGGTGAGTTTTTGTGGGGTTTGAGTATATTATAATAAACAGTTTGTCTTGTTTATGGAATCTTGTTATCAGGCAAAGCGAAAGGCTGAATCCTAATGCGATTTAGGTTAAAATGTGGCAGCAACAAAAGTGACGAAATGGTATGCATCTAAATTATTCCTTGATTTAATAAATCAGGCGTGACGTCACTTTTGTTGCTGCCGACTATTTGCATAATGACTTATTTGCTTGAACTTGAAGTAATCTTTACAAGTCCTTCTTTATTAAAGCGATAAAACATTTCCGTGCGTTCTGGAGTGTCGTTCTCAAGCAGTAGAAGAAGTTCTTTGGCAAATTCCAAATAGCCGGAGCCGTTGGCTGTAACTATACGCTTGTCTGACACTGCCTGTTCGTTTACATAGTTGGCCTCGTTCGTATAGCTGTTTCCGCCCCAAAGTTTCAGTTGTTCCAGTCCGTTTCCAGTATGCCTGATGTTATTCAGAAATCCGTGTCTGGCGAGGAATGATGCCGCGTTGCATATTGCTCCAACAATGATGCCCCGACTGATGGCGTTTCTTATTATTGGCACCACTCTCTCGGCTTCCTGCCCGTTAAGCCAGCCGAATCCGCCTATAAGTATCAGTGCTGCGTAATCCTCGGGCATGGTGTCTAACGAGTAGTCGGGCAGAGTGCGGAAGCCTCCGCAGGAACATACTGCGTCAAGTGTGGGGGCAACGGTCTTGTTTACAAACTTAGGTGTCTCTTTCATGCCGCGCTCATCGCATGTTATGGCCGAGGCAAGGAACGCAGGTTCGTGGTCGGCATAGTTGTCCAGCAGGACATATAATATTTCGTTCTTCATATCTTTATCTTCTTTTTATTGTCTGGCATTTACGTTTGCTCATTTCTTCGGCAAAAGCCTTTTCGCCTTTCTCTTTGATATAGCGTATGTATGCCGCCCTGTCAGAGTTGAATAGAAAGGCAAACACTTTTGCTATCCAGTTTGAATACAGTTTGCAGTCGTTCACGTCGCGCGGGCACTCGGCGCATGTGTTGAATTTGTTTGCCATGCAGCATGAGCGTGTCTTGCACCATGACGCTTTCTCGTTCAGCCTGCATCCGGGACATTTCCCGGCAAGGTATTTGCGGCATGCTCCGCAGTAAAGGCCGCAGGCCGCAATGTTTTGTGTATCAGAAATTATTGTTTTCATGTAAATCAAATTGTAGAGTGATTAAATTCTCCGTTAATCCAGAATGTGGCCTCTGTACCTTTAAAATGCAGAATGACATAGTTAGGGTCGCTTGGTCCTCCGGGAAAATGATGTATAAACCAGTCTTGCCACATTTCCTTCCGTATGGCGTCGTCGGTTATTATTTCTACCGTTCCGCGCAGCGCCACGCTGTCGCCGTAGCAGTCATAGCATAGTCCGGCCTTGCCGTTGTGCTTAAAGTCAGCCACCTTAACAGAGTCGGCACCAGTTGCCGTCCATACCTCATTAAAGCCATTTGCCTTGATTTTAGACATCTGTACGGGCCGTGGATAGCCGTTGGCGTCTACAGAAGCAATGGTGACGCTTTCGCACTTTTTTAGTAGGGCGGCGGCTTTCTCCGCGAGTGTCCGTCCGTCGTTCTCTTTCCATCGTTTCAGTTGCGGAAAATATTTCTGCATCTGTTCTCTGGCCTGGGCCGGTGTCAGATTCCATCCGGCCTGCCGGTTAATCTGGTCAAGAAACTGCAGACAGAATTCAATCATCTGGCTCATTGTGAAGTCTTGCGTAAACTTGCCGTCCTTGTAGCAGTAAGCGCAATAGTCCTCGTTGCAGCTTCCGTCGGCGTTAGTGCCTCTGTTTTCAGCCGTCATCGGCATTCCGCAACTTTGGCAGAAGTGTTGTTCCATATATCAGTCTGTTTTGTGCCCATAAGCTCCTCTGCGGGCGGTTATACAATATGAAAGCGTGGAACTGCAATGCCATCATGTCTAAGTTGGAGGTCGTAGGAAACCTTTGGCACAGATATGATAATAGCAGCCCACGCTATAGCGTGAGAACCACTATGCCCTCTCTTGTGCCAAGTTATGAAATTTCCTACGTTTCCAACTTACAAGAAAAGCATAACGCTTCTTTAAATCCTTAAAATATATTTTGGACAGAGTATTCTCAATCCGTTTACAAAAGTAATTAATTTAAGCGAAAAGATTAAGCCTTATGACGATAATCTTAGTTAATTTTTTGCGTCATAAAGCTGCGCATGCGAATAAAAATTGTTGCCTGTGATAGCGCAATTTGCAGTATGTCGACTGATTAGATTTTTATGTCATTCTGTTTTAGATTAAAATTCGTATCTTTGTTTGCGATTTTGTATATGCAGAAAAAATAAAAGCAGATGAATTGGATTATTCTTGTTATTGCCGGATTTTTTGAGTCGGGCTTTGCCTTCTGTCTTGGCAAGATGAAGGAAGCCTCCGGCACGGAGTGGTATCTGTGGTGCGTCGGTTTTCTTGTGTGTCTTGTCCTGAGCATGGTGCTGCTGGCCAAGGCGGTGCAGACTTTGCCCATAGGCACGGCTTATCCCGTGTGGACAGGCATCGGGGCCGTTGGCACGGTGCTGCTGGGCATCATTTTCTTTCATGAGCCGGCATCATTCCTGCGCCTGTTCTTTATCACCACGCTGATAGCCTCAATAATCGGACTGAAGATGGTTTCGCATTGAACGACTGATATCCGGCAGGGCTTTAACTGAAATATAGCGTTATGATTCTGCCTGTGTCTTTGTCTTATGTTGTGTATAACATTGTATGCGGTATGACGGCCGGCTGGGGCTTTGCGGTTTTCATTTTGTGCTTGTCATATAAATATGCTTTGTGCCAGACCATATTTTCAATTTTGTTTGCGTTAATTCGTCAGTTTTATGTAAGTTTGCAGCCGAAACTTAGAATGTTATGAAAAAGAAACAGATATTGCTCATAAACGATATGGCAGGCTACGGAAAGGTGGCCACGGCAGCCATGCTCCCTATACTGTCGTATATGGGACATCCCACATATAATTTGCCCACGGCACTTGTGTCTAACACGCTCGACTACGGAAAGTTCAACATACTCGAGACAACAGAGTATATTAAGGGCGTGTTCCCCGTATGGCGCGAGCTCGGTTTCTCGTTCGATGCCATAGCCACAGGCTTCATGGCGTCGGAGACTCAGGCGCGCATCATAGCAGCCTACTGTCGCGAACAGGCAGAGAACGGCACGGTGGTGTATGTCGACCCGATAATGGGCGACGAGGGCAAACTGTATAACGGCGTTACCGACGAGGCCATAAAGAGCATGCGCGAGATGGTCAGCGTGGCCCATCTTGTGTTTCCAAATTATACTGAGGCCTGCTATCTCACCGACAGCCAATATGACGCTGCCGGAGTAACAGCCGAAGGTGCCCGTCGACTGCTCGACTCACTTCTGAAGTTAGGCACAAAGTCGGCCCTGATAACGAGCATACGTGTAGACGGCCAGCCGTCAGTTGTTGGCTACAACCACGTCAACGGCGAGTATTTCACACAGCCCTACACCGAGATACCCGTTCATTTCCCCGGCACCGGCGACATATTCTCAGCCGTGCTCATAGGCTATCTGCTGGGCGGAAAGGAACTGAAACCAAGCACACGCAAGGCCATGGACGTGGTGTATAAGCTGATAGACCTCAACAAGGACAACACTGACAAGAACCGCGGCATACCTCTGGAGAAATATCTCGACGTGCTTTGAAATAAGTGAAAAATGAAAAGTGAAGAGTGAAGAATCCTAATGCCTTGTGGTAACACATCCGGTGGCACGTGAGGCAGACATGTATGAATTATGCTTTTTTATAGATGAAAAATTAGTCGGAATTTATAGATGCTATCACGAAAATTTGTTATATTTGTAAACGGATAATCTAAATTAAAAGCAACATGAAAAAGAATCAGACATCATACCGTAATACTTCTGTTTCAGAATTGCTCAGTGCAGGTTCTGAAGAAGAGCGTATTGTTGCCGGACTGAAACGATTCGGACGCAGGGCTTATAACGAAACTTTAAAGCAAGGTGGAGAGGCTACTGTGCTTCGTGGCAACAAAATCTGTCGTGTTAACGGACGTGGCGATGTTTCTGTAATAGAAGAGCTTGGTCAGACTCGTTATCGGGTGACTCAGAACACTTATAAGCTGAAGTGAGGAATATTATGAATGTTAAACGGCTGCGTGTTTTTGCAGGGCAACACATGGCTATTTTATATAATGTTGAGAATATTTGATATCGACAATAAATTGTTGCCATTAGATAATCTACCAATAATTACAATTTACAGTTATATAAATATTGTATGTCTGTGAGTTAGTGAAAAATCTTATATAATAGGTCTAATGAAAAGTAATAATATAAACGAAATTACGTTATTTCGATATTTGTTCAATTTAGATAGCAGGGACTTACCTCAAAGTATTCTTAATTGGTATAGTAAGGTAGGAAGTGATGTTGATTCTGATAGAGAAAATGCAATTAGAGAATTATCAAAGATAAAAGGTAATTGTCGTAATTTAGTGGTTTTTTCAAAAACATTCATTGATACAATGGATAAATCTTATATGAAATTTACTCAATTCCATATGGATATTCTCAATGAATTAGATAATGAGAATGGTGTTGTTCGTAGTCCATATTTTATTGAAGGTTGCTATGTTGTGTACAGCATAAAAAACGGATGTCTAACATTATGGATATTTCAAGATAAAATAGATAAGTATCTGTCAATTCCTACATACTATATTTGTGTTTCTCCGAAAGATAAAATTAAAGGTGAAGGTCATCAGTTAGACTGTATGATTTTGCCTTTATTAGATAATTGCATGGAAGCTAATCTTAGAGACTATATTGATATGGTCTTGGATTATTTGTGTTTAAGACAATGGGCTGAAGTTCAAATGGGAAAAGTTTCAAGCATTGTAAAAAAATATATTAAGAAGAACAAGAAAACACTGACAGTGACAGAACAGGGACTTGATTATTATCTATTTGATAGTAAATGGTACACTGAAGTATGTAATGACGAATGTTTTCAGGTTAGTGGTCATTTTAGATTACAACCTTATGGCGATGGAACAAGAAGGCTTATATGGATAAATGAGTTCACAAAGAAAGGTTATCATCGAAAAGCTACTATAGATAAAGTTAAAGATGGGGAGATTTTATTGACATAATTATGGATTTGCCCAAAATTAGTTTTAGTTAGACTGATATTGAAAATATAATTTTTAGTCCTATTGGCATTGTATTTCAACAATGCTAATGCATCAGCATATTTTGTATAAAATAAAGACAAACGTTTGCACAGAAGTTTCGCTGATATTTGTGGCGGCGTGTAAACAAGATGTTCATAATATCTTTAATTTTACACCGTGAAAAAACATTTTTATACCATGAGAAAATTATTTACCACAATCGTATCGTCACTTATGGCTTTGTCGGTTTCGGCACAGGGATGGCCGTCGGGCTGGCAGGGCGTGATGCTGCAAGGCTTTTATTGGGACTCGTTCTCAGACACACAGTGGACCAACCTCGAGAGTCAGGCCGACGAGCTGTCTGAGTTTTTCAAACTGATATGGATACCTCAGAGCGGCAACTGCGGCTCGGGCAACTCCATGGGATACAACGACCTCTACTGGTTTAACAACTACACGAGCACGTTCGGCAACGAGCAGCAGCTGCGCTCCATGATCAGCACCTTCAAGAGCAAGGGGCTGGGCACTATAGCCGACGTGGTTATCAACCACCGCTCGTCGATGGTTGGCACATGGATGAGTTTCCCCGAGGAGACCTACAAGGGCGTAACCTACACGATGGGGGCTGCCGACATCTGCTCTAACGACGACGGAGGCAAGACGGCTGCGCAGGCTGAGGTTAAGCCTACGGGACAGACCGACACGGGCGACGACTTCGACGGAGCGCGCGACATCGACCATAACAGCGCTAACGTGCAGGCCATGGTTAAGGCATATCTCGACTTCCTGCTCAACGACCTTGGATATACGGGCTTCCGCTACGACATGGTGAAGGGCTATGCGCCTGAGTTTACGGGCATATACAACACGGCCGCCAACCCGCAGTATTCGGTAGGCGAGTATTGGGATGGCGTGTCGCAGATAAAGAGCTGGATAGACGGCACCACAGCCAACGGCGCAAAGCAGTCGGCCGCGTTCGACTTCCCGCTGAAATATCTGCTGCGCGACTGCTGCAACTCATCCTCAAACTGGAGTACGCTGGGCGGCAGCTGTCTGGCCAACGACATGTATTATCGCCGCTATGCCGTAACCTTCGTTGACAACCACGACACCTATGGCCGCGGCAACGACGGCGAGGTGAAGGCCAACATCCTGGCTGCCAACGCCTTCATCCTGGCAGCGCCGGGCACTCCGTGCGTCTTCCTGCCTCACTGGAAGGAATATAAGCAGGACATAAAGCAGATGATATATGCGCGCAACATGGCCGGCATAAACAACGAGAGCACATTTGAGACCATGAACCGCACCGCCTCGCAGTATGCCATCAAGGTGAACGGCACTGACGGCAAGTCGGTGGTTGTGCTTATGGGCTCAACCTCATGGCCTTCGTCAACCGTAAAGGAAGCCGATTATCAGCTCGTTGACAAGGGGCAGAACTTTGCATATTATATCTCGCGCAATGCCGGCAGCGTGTGGGCCGATGTTCCGTCAGGCTCTTACGACAATGGCGTTAGCGTAACTCTCAGTGCCCTTACAACCGATGCCGGCGCACAGATTGTCTACACCACGGACGGCAGCGAGCCAACGGCATCTAACGGCACGAAGGTCAGCAGCGGCGCAACAGTGAGCATCGACGCCACCACAACCCTCAAGACTGCCCTGCTGACAGGCGGCGCAGTGAGCGGCATGATAACACGCCACTACACCGTTACGGCATTCCAGCCACATGAGATAACCGTATGCGTCAATGCCGACAACGTAGGCTGGAGCCGCGTAAACTTCTGGTCGTGGGGCGGCGACGGCACACATTCGCCCGTGAACGGCTCATGGCCCGGCGACAACGTTACAACTACAAAGACCGTGGGCGGCAAGACATGGTATTATCAGACCTACACGATGAACTCGTCAGACGATTGCGTGTGCTTCGTGTTCAGCACCGCGAGCGGTTCGCCTCAGACAGTTGACGTAAACAACGTCAGCAAAGACAGCTACTTCGAGATTTCTTCAACCTCTGAGGGCGGCAAGTATAAGGTTGACGATGTTACCGACAAGTACGCCACAAGCATCGGCGGTATCGTGGCCGACAAAGCCGAAGGACGCACCTCTGCAGGTGTCTACACCATAGACGGACGCCTTGTGCGCCATACGTCGGGATGTGCTACGGCCGACGAGGCTGTAAGCGGACTCGCCAAAGGCCTTTACATCGTTAACGGCAAGAAGGTTGTAGTGAAGTAACGGCTTGACATCACAGAATAACATTCAAGGATAAACCTTTGTCGGGCGTTATATTTCAGACAATATATACAAGATAATAAAGCCATATACGGTATAATTACCGATAGGGGATAAAAGACAGGGGGCAAGATGTATCAGCATCTTGCCCCCTGTCTTTTATTATGATTAAGCCTCTGTTGCTATTTGCCCATGTCTATTTTCCAGTTGCCCTGTTCGTCTTTCTTGAGCTTGATGTCGTCTTCTTTGTCAGAGCCGTCACCATACATAATCTTCATCTTAACAACAGCGCTCTCGCCGCTTTCGTCTATTTGTTCAGACAGCGCCTCATACGACTTTATTCCGCCTTTTTTCTCATACATCTTGTCGGCCTTGCCCTGCATCATGCCCGACAGCATCTTCTTTCCGGCTTCAGGGTCTTCGCCCTCTTTAACCTTCATATAAACGAGGTCGGCAAATTTGTCGTAGTCTTTGTCCTGCAAGCATTTAACAGCCTTTTCTGCCACGGCTTTAGGAGTTTTTCCGCCGCCACCGCACGATGTAATGATAAACAAGGCTGCCATAAGAGCCATAATTCCAATTAATTTTTTCATGGTTCAAAAATTTTTTTGTTTGTTAATAATAGGTTTAAAATGCAATAATCTTTTTTAGCGACTTGTTGTTACAGATGTCAGACGGCAGCATGCACCTTATTTTTTTCATGCCCGGCAGACTTATGTCGTGGCGTTCCGTTCCGGCCAGCGTCAGCCCTGCCTTGGCATAGGCAAACTCCACGAGTTCGCAGCAGTACATCTTCGTGGTGTCGCTGTCGTCATAGTCGTGATCAAAGAGCGTGTTGCGGCGGTAGGTCTGCATGGCATATTCTGCTGCCTTCAGCGGTATAATGGTGTCGCCCTTCAGTCTTTTCACCTCGCCGGCGTTGGCGTTTATCGGTGAGAAGAATTTCTCGGGCGTCTCCATCTTCACCCTGTCCGGGTCTCCTTCAAAGTCGGGTTCGTCCGGCACGGCATGCACAATCATCTTTTTGCCGGCCGAGTCGACCACTATGCCCACATGCGAGTAGCGTCCGTTTCTGTCGGCCATCATCACCGCATGACTGCTTATGCCTCCTCCCCGGCGAAACACAATGTCTCCCGTCTTTAGCTCGCATCCTGCCGGAAATATGGTTAGGTCTTTTTTGTCGTTGCAGGATATCAGCGTTGCCGTAAGAAGAGCCAGGCAAATCGCAGTTTTCATCATTATCTTTATCACTGTTCACAAAGATAAGCATAATAGACGTAATCACAAAATCCTGACAAAATTATTTACTCATAATGACGGAAATCCGTTATGCCGGATATATGGCAACAATGCTATTGTTCCGACGGATTTATGCAAGTTGATGAGCATAGTGAAAATCCGTAATAAAGTATAAGGAGCCAACGGTCAGCGAAGCTAATTTTCAATCCGCTTGCTTCCTATGTATACTTTATAAGTATGAGTTTCGGATTGCAGACCCTGATACTTAAGATAGGATGCGGCTTGGCAATAAAAATAAAGTAAATTTTATTTTGTATTGCTCTCACCTTTCGCTATCTTTGAATAAGATAGGATTCGGTTCGGCAATAAAAATAAAGCAAGTTTTATTTTGTATTGCTCTCACCTTTCATTATCTTTGCACCCATGCTACGCAAACTGATAATAATTGTTTTTGCAGTCTTTATGTCATCGGCCTGCAACGCACAGCAGCAGTATGAGCGCTATCATGGCGACGGCATCGACGAATATCTGCAGTATGTACCGCTGGCATCAACCTATGTGCTCAAGGCAGCAGGGGTTGACGCCCAGAGTTCGTGGAAGCGTCTGCTTGTCAATTCGGCTACGTCGTTTGTCATCAACGCCGGCGTAACCTATGCGCTGAAGCACACCATACATTCTACGCGCCCTGACGGCACCGACGACCATTCGTTTCCGTCGGGCCATACGTCGATAGCCTTCTGCGGGGCCGCCATACTGCATAAGGAGTTTGGCAAGGTGAGTCCGTGGATAAGCGTGGCAGGATTCACCGTGGCCACCGTTACTGCCGTAGACCGCGTGAGGCGCAACCGCCATCACTGGGGCGACGTGGTGGCAGGTGCTGCCATTGGTGTGCTCTCTGTCGAAGCCGGCTACAGGCTTGGCGACCTGATAACAGGAGAGAAAAAGAAAAACGTAGATGTAGCTGTTATGCCCAACGGATTTACGCTTCTTGTAAATCTTTGAAATAGAGCATGGTGGGGGCATGCAGACAGGTTTGTGTAAACGATTGCATGATTAATTGAAAGATAACAGATAAATTTAGATTATCATTTATTTTTTTTATTATTATCTTTGCAGGTAAGATAAGTCGTGTCTTGAAACAAAGGCCATGGCGTGGCCTGCAGGGCATGATTTCATTATGTATCTTTTACAATGAAAACCATAACTCGTGACCTATGAATATACTTTTAAACATAGCTTATAATACGGCTTTTGGCGAGGAACTCGTGTTGAATGTCATCAACGGCAGAGAGAACGGGGCAGACGTTGTTACTCCATACAGGATGAGCACGTCTGACGGAAAGGTGTGGACCTACAGTCTGAAACTTGACGCCAAGACCGGTGAATATATAGATTATTACTACAGCGTGGTGAGAGGCGAGAGCAATGTTGTGAGAAAGGAGTGGACCGTGGCTCCCCACAGGCTTGAACTCGGTGCCGCAAAGGGTGGCCGCATAGTTGCCTACGACCGCTGGATAGGCATACCCGACAACTCTTATCTTTACAGTTCGGCCTTCACCGACTGCATAAAGCGCCGCCGTCTGTCGGCTCTGCCGCCTTCAGACCATGTGGCTACGCTGCGCATAAAGGTGCGCGCCCCGCAGCTCCGCGGCCATGAGCGCCTTGTGCTTGTGGGCAACGAGGTTACTCTGGGCACATGGGACGTGTTTAAGGGCCTGCAGATGTACGAGCACAACTACAACGAGTGGGTGGCAGACATCAATGCGCTGAAGATTTCGGGCAAGACAATAGAGTTTAAGTTTGTGGCCGTCGACGTGGCCGACACTGCCGAGATACTGTGGGAAGACCGCTTCAACCGCACCATCGATGTGCCCGTGATGGAAAAGGACGACATCATGGTGTATGAACTCGACGACGCTTTCTTCCCGATATACAATATACGCTGCGCCGGAACCCAGGTGCCGGTGTTCTCGCTAAGGTCGAGGAGCAGCTTCGGCGTGGGCGACTTCGGCGACCTGAAGAAGATGATAGACTGGGTTGCCTTGACACAGCAGCGTGTGCTGCAGGTGCTGCCTATCAACGACTCAACCACCACCCACACATGGACCGACTCTTATCCCTACAGCTGCATAAGCATCTTTGCGCTGCATCCTCAGTATGCCGACCTCAACGCCCTGCCGCCTATTGCCGACAAGGCCGAACGCGAAAGGTTTGAGGCCCTGCGCCAGGAACTCAACGCTCTGCCGCAGATCGACTATGAGCGCGTGAACAACGCCAAGAACGAATATCTGCGCATAATATATGAGCAGGAAGGCAAGACTGTGATGGCTTCTGCCGAGTTTAAGGTTTTCTTTAAGGAGGCAGAATCGTGGCTGGTGCCTTACGGACAGTATTGCTATCTGCGCGACAAATATGGTACGGCCGACTTCAGCAAGTGGCCCGACCATCATGCGTTCGACGAGAGCGAGCGTCATGCCCTTTCTGTTCAGCGCAATGCAGCCTATAAGAACGTGGCCTACTATTATTTTGTGCAGTTTATCCTTAACTCACAGATGGCTGACGCTCATGAATACGCACGCTCAAAGGGCGTGATACTTAAGGGCGACATTCCTATCGGCGTAAACCGCTATGGCTGCGACGTATGGCAGGAGCCGCGCTACTTTAACCTTAACGGGCAGGCTGGTGCTCCGCCAGATGACTTCTCTGTGAACGGTCAGAACTGGGGCTTCCCGACATACAACTGGGACGAGATGATAAAGGACGGCTGCCGCTGGTGGGTGCGCCGCTTCTCAAACATGGCAAAATTCTTTGATGCCTACCGCATAGACCATGTGCTCGGCTTCTTCCGTATATGGGAGATACCTTACAATGCCGTACACGGTCTGCTGGGCCAGTTCTCGCCTGCACTCGGAATGACACGCGAGGAGATTGAGGCCTATGGCCTGCACTTCCAGGAAGAACTGTTCACCGAACCGTTCATCACCGACTGGGTGCTCGACCGCATGTTCGGCGAAAGGGCGGCAATGGTGCGCGACACTTATCTTGAGCCTGCACACGACGGCCGCTACCGCATGAAGCCCGAATATGACACACAGCGCAAGGTTGAGGCTGCCTTTGAGGGCAAGACCGACAAGGCCGACACCGACCTGCGCGACGGCCTGTATGCGCTGATAAGCGACGTGCTCTTTGTGCGCGACCATCGGGACCCCAATAAGTTCCATCCGCGCATATCAGTGCAGTTTGACTTCATCTACGAGTCGCTCTACGACAGCGACAAGTTCCTGTTCAACAAGATATACAACGACTACTATTATCGCCGCAACAACCAGTTTTGGTATCGTGAGGCGATGAACAAGCTGCCCAAGCTGGTTGAGGCCACCCGCATGCTGGTGTGCGCCGAAGACTTAGGCATGGTGCCCGATTGTGTTCAGTGGGTGATGAACGAACTTAAGATACTCAGTCTTGAGCTACAGTCGATGCCCAAAGATCCGAGTGTGCGCTTCGGTGTGCTGTCGCGCAATCCTTACCGCTCGGTGTGCACGATATCAAGCCACGACACGCCGACGCTGCGCCAGTGGTGGGACGAGGATGCGAGCCGCACGCAAGACTACTATAACAACGTGCTGCAGAAATATGGCGCTGCGCCTCATCCGCTGCCCGGATGGCTTGCACGCGACATCATATCACGCCATCTGCTGTGCCCGTCCATGCTGTGCATACTGACCGTGCAGGACTGGCTGGCTGTAGACGAGAGCATACGCCTGGCCGACGCCAATGCAGAGCGCATAAACATACCTTCCAATCCGCGTCACTACTGGCGCTACAGGATGCATATGTGCATTGAAGACCTCATGGAGGCACACGACTATAACCAGAACATAACCGACCTTATCAAAGAGAGCGGACGTATGTAATTCTTTCATCATGATACAATGAAGACGTGCAGGCCAGGCAGTCAGGCCTGCCGTCTTTTATGCCAGACATGAATTTCTAACCTATATTCAATATTAACTTAACTAATATGCGTAAGATTTTATTTGCATTGATGCTTCTGCCGATGCTGGCAATGGCGCAGACCGTAAAATCTCCCAACGGCAATGTGTCGGTGAAGTTCTCGCTCGACAACGGGCGACCTGTTTATGAAGTTAGCTACAAAAAACGGGCTGTCGTAAAGCCGAGTTATCTGGGACTTGAGCTGGCCAAGACAAAGCACGCCAGCAAGGGCATGGAAGAAACCAGCCTGATGGACGGTTTCGTAGTTGCCAAGACTGACACTTCAACATTCGACGAGACATGGAAGCCGGTGTGGGGCGAGACTGCCACAATACGCAACCACTACAATGAGCTCGCCGTTACGCTCAACCAGCCGGCAACAAAGCGCAACATCGTTATCCGTTTCCGTGTATACGACGACGGAATGGGCCTGCGCTACGAGTTTCCGCAGCAGGAAGAGCTCAACTATTTCGTTATAAAGGAAGAGCACACACAGTTTGCCATGGCCGGCGACCACAAGGCCTTCTGGATACCGGGCGACTACGACACGCAGGAGTATGAGACCGTGGAGTCGAAGCTCTCGGAGATACGCGGACTGATGAAGAGTGCCATAACACCAAACTCATCGCAGACCACATTCTCGCCGACAGGCGTGCAGACATCGCTGCAGATGAAGACCGACGACGGACTTTACATCAACATTCATGAGGCAGCCTGCGTAAACTATGCCACAATGCACCTTAACCTTGACGACAAGAACATGGTGTTTGAGTCGTGGCTCACACCCGACGCCCAGGGCTACAAGGGCTATATACAGACTCCGTTCAACACGCCGTGGCGCACGGTTATCGTGAGCGACGACGCACGCGACATGCTCTCTTCCAACCTCATTCTCAACCTCAACGAGCCTTGCGCGCTCGACGACGTAAGCTGGATACGTCCTATAAAATACTGCGGTGTGTGGTGGGACATGATTGTTGGGCGCGGAACATGGAGCTACACCAACGACCTTCCGTCGGTTCATCTCGGTGTTACCGACTACAGCAAGTGCAAGCCCAACGGCACACACTCTGCCAACAACGAGAACGTGAAGAAATACATCGACTTCGCTGCCGACAACGGACTCGACGAGGTGCTGGTTGAAGGATGGAACGAAGGATGGGAGGACTGGTTCGGACACTCAAAGCTCGACGTCTTCGACTTCATCACTCCTTATCCTGACTTCGACATCAAGATGCTCAACGAGTATGCCCACTCTAAGGGTGTCAAGCTGATGATGCACCATGAGACATCTTCGTCGGCATGGAACTATGAGCGCTGGATGGAGAAAGCATATGAGCTGATGAACAAGTATGGCTACGACGCCGTGAAGAGCGGCTACGTTGGCGACATCATTCCGCGCGGCGAGTACCACTACGGTCAGCTGATGAACAACCACTATCTGCGTGCCGTAAAGGAGGCTGCAAAGCATCATATCATGGTCAACGCACACGAGGCAACACGCCCGACAGGTCTTTGCCGCACATATCCTAACCTCGTGGGCAACGAGAGCGCACGCGGAACAGAGTATGAGGCGTTCGGCGGAAGCCGTCCCGACCACACTGTCGTGCTGCCGTTCACACGCCTTCAGGGAGGTCCGATGGACTACACACCGGGTATTCTTGAAACTCAGCTCAACACATGGAGCGAGAACACTTCGTTTGTTCACACAACGCTCGTAGGCCAGCTGTCGCTTTATCTCGTTATGTACAGTCCGCTGCAGATGGCTGCCGACCTGCCCGAGAACTACATGAAGTATTATGATGCCTTCCAGTTCATACGCGACGTTGCCGTAGACTGGGACGACTCAAAATATCTAGAGGCTGAGCCGGGCGACTATATCACCGTTGCACGCAAGGCAAAGGGAACAGACAACTGGTTTGTCGGAGGTAAGTGTGACGAAAACGGACATAAGGCCGTCGTTAAGCTCGACTTCCTCGACAAGGGCCGCAAGTATGACTGCACGATATATGCCGATGCCAAGGACGCTCACTATGAGAAGAATCCTAAGGCATACGAGATAACACACAAGATTGTTAAGAAGGGCGACATGCTCAAGCTGCAGGAAGCTCCCGGCGGAGGCTTTGCCGTGTCGCTCATCGCTCAATAACAATACAAAATACAGAAATGCGGAGAGGAAAGAAAACCTGACGTTTTCCAAAAGGCATCCTTTCAGGCTTCAAAAGGCCGTCTTTCTGCATGTAAAAGGCCACCTTTTGGAGCCTGAAAGGTGGCCTTTTATAATACCCTGACATACAGGATGTTATACCTTCTGTAGTAATATTTTATATGAACGACAAAAAATACCAGAAAACAATAAAGCATACCACAGTATGAAATTTAAAAAGATTCTTGTTATGGGCATCTTGTCCTTCTTGCTGGCACCAAAGGCCGGTGCACAGACCTTCAGCGAGGCTTGTTATACTCCGGGGCTTACCCGTTTTCAGCTCTTTGCTCCCGACAATGCAAAGCAGGTTATGCTGCGCATATACGACGACGGACAGGGCGGCAAACCGGTGAAGACCGTTAAGATGAAGCGCACGGCTGCCGAAACCTATTCTGCCGAGCTTAAAGGCGACCTGAAAGGCAAGTTCTACACCTTTGACACCGGGGCAGGAGAGTGCGCCGGAGTGTTTGCCAAGGCAGTGGGAGTAAACGGACAGAGAGCAGCCATCATAGACATGTCTGCCACTGATCCCGAAGGATGGGACACCGACCGCATAACCACGGTTGTAAGTCCGGCAGACCTCATTGTATATGAGATGCACCACCGCGACTTCTCTGTCGACCCTTCGTCGGGCCTTGTAAATAAAGGTAAGTTTTTGGCGCTGACAGAGCCTAAGGCTATAGAGCATCTGAAGAAACTTGGCGTAAATGCCGTACACATATTGCCGTCGTTCGACTACGCTTCGGTAGACGAGACACGCCTCAATGAACCTCAGTATAACTGGGGCTACGACCCTGTGAACTACAACGTGCCCGAAGGTTCTTACTCGACCGACCCCTATACGCCCGCAACACGCATTAAGGAGTTTAAGCAGATGGTGCAGGCACTGCATAAGGCAGGCATACGCGTTATACTCGACGTGCTCTACAACCACACATTCAACATAGAGGGAAGCAACTTTGAGCGCACCTATCCCGGCTACTTCTACCGCAAGACAGCCGACGGACGCTGGTCTGACGGCTCGGGCTGCGGCAACGAGACGGCAAGCGAACGCCCTGCCATGCGCAAGTTTATGATAGAGTCGGTGTTATATTGGGTTAAGGAATATCACATCGACGGTTTCCGCTTCGACCTCATGGGCGTTCATGACATAGAGACGATGAACCAGATACGTGCAGCGCTCAATAAGGAATATCCTGCCACAATTATATACGGCGAAGGCTGGTCGGCTGGTCCGTGTGCCTATCCGCAGGACAAGCTGGCCATGAAGGCCAACATGAGCAGCATGCCCGGCATATCTGCCTTTGGCGACGAGCTGCGCGACGCTCTGCGCGGTCCGTTCAACGATGACCACAAGGGTGCTTTCCTGGCAGCCGTTCCCGGCAACGAGGAGAGCATAAAGTTCGGCATAGCCGGAGCAATCAGCCATCCGCAGGTAGACATGACAAAGGTAAACTACAGCAAGGAAGCATGGGCTGCAGAGCCTGTGCAGATGCTCAGCTACGTGAGCTGCCACGACGACATGTGCCTCGTTGACCGTCTGCGCACAAGCATTCCGGGCATAGGCATGGACGAGCTTATACGTCTCGACCTGCTTGCACAGACAGCAGTTATGACATCGCAGGGCATGCCGTTCATCCTGAGCGGCGAGGAGATGCTGCGCGACAAGAAAGGCGTGCACAACAGTTTTAACTCGCCCGACAGCATCAACCGCATCGACTGGACAAACCTTGAGAAGTATCCGCAGGTGATGGACTATTACAGCAAGCTAATCTCGCTGCGCAAGAATCATCCGGCATTCCGCCTCGGCACGGCCGACAAGGTGCGCCGTCATCTTGAGTTCCTGCCCGTGCAGGACAATCTTGTGGCCTTCCGCCTGAAAGACAATGCCGGAGGCGACGCATGGAAGAACATCATCGTGGTGCTCAACTCTGCCAAGGAGGCACGCACCGTAGCCGTTCCTGAAGGCAGCTACACCGTTGTCTGCCGCGACGGCGTTATCAACGAGAGCGGACTCGGCATTGTCAGCGGCAGCGAAGTGAACGTTCCGGCGCAGTCGGCACTCATCATTCACGACTGACATGCCGCGTAGATGAATGTAAGACATCACCCGACTGAAAATAATAACATAAACAAATAACCAAATAATCATGAACAGATTAGTTTTATCTTTAAGCTTATTGCTCAGCATTATGACAATGAAAGCAGCGGTAAAGATAGACCGCATTGAACCTACAGACTGGTTTGTGGGAATGAAGAACACGTCACTGCAGCTGATGGTCTACGGCGAAGGCATCAAGACAGCAGACGTTACAACGGATTATCCCGGCGTAAAGGTGGACAGCCTGGTGCGCCTCGACAGTCCTAATTATCTCTTGGTCTACCTTAATCTTGACGGAGCGCAGCCCGGAACAATGACGCTCAACTTCAAGAACAACGGCTCGACAAAGAAAGTTAAGTATCTGCTTAAGGCACGCGAGATGAGCGGCGACAAGCGCATGGGCTTCACCAACGCCGACGTGCTCTACATGCTCATGCCCGACCGCTTTGCCGACGGCAGCCAGAAGAACAACGCCGTGAAGACAAAGTACAGCTACAAGATAGACCGCTCGCAGCCGAGCCTGCGCCACGGCGGCGACCTCGAGGGCATACGTCAGCACCTCGACTACTTCAAGGAGCTGGGCGTTACGGCGTTGTGGTTTACTCCCGTGCTTGAGAACGACTCACCCGACAACGGCGTCAACAGCTCTTATCACGGCTATGCCACAACCGACTATTACAAGGTTGACCCCCGCTTCGGCACCAACGAGGAGTATCGCAAGCTCATCGACGAGGCCCATCAGAAGGGGCTGAAGGTGGTTATGGACATGATTTTCAACCATTGCGGCTATGAGCATCCATGGATAAAGGACATGCCTTCTAAAGACTGGCTCAACACTCCCGAATGGCTTTCAGCCGGAGAGAAGACCGGAAGAGACGTAACCACAGGCTATGTTGACGGCAGCGGCAAGGTTAACGACCTCTATCTGCAGACAAGCTATAAGCTTACTCCGGTGGTTGATCCATATGTAAGCGACATCGACCTGCACGAGACTGTTGACGGATGGTTTGTTCCGTCTATGCCCGACCTTAACCAGAAGAATCCTCATGTAATTAAATATCTTATCCAGAACAGCGAGTGGTGGATAGAGACCGTTGGTATCGACGGCATACGCATGGACACTTATCCTTATGCCGATGCCGACGCCATGGCCCTCTGGATGAAGACTCTCGACGAGGAATATCCTAACTTCAACGTTGTAGGCGAGACATGGGTAACCGAGCCGGCATATACAGCCGCATGGCAGAAAGACTCAAAGATTGCCAAGAAGAACAGCTATCTGAAGACGGTGATGGACTTCAGCTTCTACGATAAGATAAACATGGCGAAGAAGGAGAACACAGACGACTGGTGGAACGGATACAACCGCATATACAACAGTCTGGTTTACGACTATCTTTATCCTAACCCGTCGAGCGTCATGGCTTTCATCGAGAATCACGACACCGACCGCTTCCTCGGCAACGGCAAGGACACAACGGCACTGAAGCAGGCTCTTGCACTGCTGCTCACCGTAAACCGCATACCGCAGCTCTATTATGGCACTGAAATCCTGATGAACGGCACAAAGGAAGTTACCGACGGCAACGTGCGCAAGGACTTCCCCGGCGGTTTCAAGGGCGACGAGCGCAATGCCTTTGCTGCTGAAGGACGCACAAAGGCCGAGAACGCAATGTTCACATGGCTGAGCAATCTGCTCCACTGGCGTCAGGGCAACGACGTGATAATCAAGGGCAGCCAGAAGCAGTTTATACCTTACAAGGGCGTATATGTCATTGCACGTCAGTATAACGGCAAGACCGTAATGACCGTTATCAACGGCACACGCAAGGATGCTGCTCTCTCTGTTAAGCGCTATGCTGAAGTTATCGGACAGACAAAGCAGGCACGCGACGTGCTGACCGGTAGCAGCGTGGCTCTTGATAAAGACCTGAAGCTCACTCCGCGTCAGGCTCTCGTGCTCGAGTTCTAAACAATATAGCCGGCCGCCTTCAGCGGGCAAATCTGCTGTAGGCGGTGCGGCGATAACTCTCCTGGCCGTTGAAACATAACGGCTGTTTGGAGAAAAAGACCGAAAATGTCTTAGTTTTTTCATAAGCCCACAACAGTTTAACAGCGGTCTGATACCGATGTTAGTTTTATAGGGGCTGCAAGCATGAAGATGCTTGTCGTTTAACCTGCGCCATGCCGTTTCTGTTCGATTGGCGCAGGTTTTTTGTTTTTTAACCCAAATCAGTCATAAGGATTCGGTCGGGATTTTTGTTTTATATTAACGTGAGTTCGACGAATTTAGAATAATGCAAGCTGTGTGTCAATAGTTCTCGTAACATTGATACATGGCTTCTTAGGAAAACAGCAATATGCCGCAATTGCACTCAAGAGGTTAACGATAAAATTATCAAGGGCCCTATGCCTTGAATGTTCCACTTGTGCTATATTTTTGAGTTCGTCATTGACAGTTTCAATAATGGCTCGTTTCCTGAGAAGCAGTTTGTCAGAAACGGACATCAGTGCACCTTTCATATTGCTCTTCAACTTGGTTATAAGTTGTATTCCATCAACGAATAATCTCTGAAACAGGTTCTTTCCTATATACTCCTTGTCCCCGACAAGCTTTCCATATATAAATTCTACAAAGGCTTTATATTCAAGCGGTTTACGGTCATTAACATCCCTCGGCGTAATCATAAAATTCAGAAGTTCTCCACGTTCGTTGCATATCAAATGCAGCTTGAATCCGAAAAACCACCCCATGGAACATTTTCCTCTTTGTGCTATTCCCTTGAACGTTTTATGAATGTGGATTCTCTGGTTCTTGCATACCCGTAAAGGAGTGCTGTCAACAAAACTGATGCCTGTACATTTGCCCAAAAGAACCTTCTTGATGAATATGGCCAGCGGGATGGCAACGTCTTTTTCCAATTCAACAAAACGGTTGTAAGAAACGACCTTTGGAAAGAAATGGTGCATATGTTTGCAGATTTTTTCCTGATAGAAATGCTTCAGACAACGGTATCCTGAGTCATGGAAAAGTATCATGATAAGCATGATTTCTGCCTTGGACATGGTAGAATCACGGTGATATCTGCGCTTTGCTGTTGGTTTAAACGTATATTTTGCTGTCATAGCATCAAAAAATTTGCAGAAGTCGTCTGCCATACAAAATAATTCTATAACTTTGCTCTCGGTTATCATAGCGATTATTGTTTGTAATACTTTGTAATTCAGCACTATAAAGTTACAACAATTTTCGATAATCACCAAATTTACACGCATTTACAATTCGTCGAACTCACATTAATAAAGGTAAGAAACAGTTTTGAGCTATCTGCATTTATATTCATTTTATGCGACTGCGTTGCTTCTTGTTTCAAACTTAGAGGTCATTATGTCTGTATTTTTGCCTTATATTGAGAGGCTTTTTATTATATTTTCTATAAGCATAGTGGTTATGTAAAGAAAAAGCGAACAAATAATTGCTGAAAACATGAATGCACAATATAGCTAAAGCTATGTGTGATTTAATGACCGATTGGGCTAAAATAATTCTATTACTGTCATAGGATAATATTTTTGAATATCTATTTTTTATATTTAATTACTTTTAGATTTTATGACTCCATAGAAATTTATTTGGAATGAAATTCTACGGAGTCAGTTTGCAGTTTTCTTCCTTTTGAATTCAACCACCCTTAAATTCTGCCATCGGTCTTTGGTTTTTGCCATTAGCGTATAATTTTCATCCATCTTTGCCGGTTTTATTTCCCGTTCCAGTGTCACAAGTCTGCCTATTTCTTTAGTAAAATATAATAATGTGAATGGTGTAATATTGGTACTCAATATGTGAACGATTGTTAAAACCAGTCTAAAATTAAAACTTTTTTCAGAAAACATTTGGCGGTTTGGT
>ERZ652152.36-NODE-36-length-85757-cov-48.0517_pt1 | contig 85757 bp, 101 predicted proteins | sample MGYA00514757_ERZ652152 | MGnify/ENA metagenome assembly ERZ652152
ACTGTGTACTGGCCCGCCGTCATGGCGACCGCTGGTATGTAGTGGGTGTAAATGCACAGAAAGAACCTTTGAAGTTGAGCTTGAACCTGCCGATGTGGAAGAAAGGCGAAACAGTTTCTTATTATCTGGACGACAAGAAACGTCAGCCGCAATTAGAAGAACTGAAAATCAAGAATCCGGCAGAGGTAAAAGTAGTAATCCAACCAGATGGAGGTATTATTCTGACAAAATAATTTGAGGAGTTTTCAAAAGAGAAAAAGCGTGATTTTTTAGTGGAAATCACGCTTTTCTCTTTTTAATTTATAACTTTGCATCCTAACTCATTGAATTATGGAGAATAATCAACTTTTTATTTACAATACACTGACCCGCAAGAAGGAACTGTTCGTGCCTTTGCATGCTCCTCATGTGGGCATGTATGTGTGTGGTCCTACCGTATACGGTGACGGACATTTGGGACATGCGCGTCCTGCCATTACGTTTGATATTGTGTTCCGCTACCTGACTCATTTGGGCTACAAGGTGCGTTATGTGCGTAACATTACTGATGTGGGCCATCTGGAGCATGATGCAGACGATGGTGAAGACAAGATTGCCAAGAAAGCACGTCTGGAACAGCTGGAACCGATGGAAGTGGTGCAGTATTATCTGTTGCGTTACCACAAGGCAATGGAAGCATTGAACGTGTTGCCGCCCAGCATCGAGCCGCATGCATCCGGACACATCATCGAGCAGATTAAGCTGGTGGAAGAGATTCTGAAAAACGGATATGCATACGAAAGCAAGGGCTCTGTGTATTTTGATGTAGCGAAGTACAACAAAGATCATCACTATGGTGTGTTGTCAGGACGTAACCTGGATGATGTGCTGAATACAACCCGTGAACTCGACGGACAGGATGAAAAGCACAATCCGGCCGACTTTGCTTTGTGGAAGTGTGCACAGCCGGAACATATCATGCGCTGGCCGTCACCGTGGAGCAACGGTTTCCCGGGCTGGCATTGTGAGTGTACCGCTATGGGACGCAAATACTTAGGTGAAACTTTCGATATTCACGGAGGAGGAATGGACCTGGTGTTCCCGCATCATGAATGTGAAATCGCACAGGCTGTGGCTTCAGAAGGTCATCAGATGGTACGTTACTGGATGCACAATAACATGATTACTATCAACGGACAGAAGATGGGTAAGTCATTGGGTAACTTTATCACCCTGGATGAGTTCTTTACAGGCTCTAACAAGTTGCTGACACAGGCTTATTCACCGATGACCATCCGTTTCTTCATCCTTCAGGCACACTATCGCAGTACAGTGGACTTCAGTAACGAAGCGCTGCAGGCTGCTGAAAAGGGCTTGGAACGTCTGTTGGAAGGTGTGAAGAATCTGGATCGCATCACTCCGGCGAAAGCTACTTCAGGCATCGAACCGAAAGGCCTGCGTGAGAAATGCTACGAGGCTATGAACGACGATTTGAATACACCGATTGTTATTTCTCATCTGTTTGATGCAACCCGTATGATTAATACGGTGATTGACAAGAAAGCGACTATCAGCGCCGAAGATTTGGAAGAACTGAAGAGTGTGTTCCATCTGTTTGTGTTCGATATTCTTGGTCTGAAAGCGGAAGCTGAAAACAATGCAGCACGTGAAGAAGCTTACGGAAAAGTAGTCGACATGCTGTTGGAGCAGCGTATGCAGGCTAAAGCCAACAAAGACTGGGCTACAAGCGATAAGATTCGTGACAACCTGGCTGCCTTGGGCTTTGAAGTGAAAGACACCAAGGATGGCTTCACTTGGAAATTAAATAAGTAATCGGATACAGTTTTGTATATGAGGGGGTATCAACTGGGTTGGTATCCCCTTTTTTCAGTGCTTTTTGGCCCTTTTCAAAACGCAAGTGCATTTGATATGAAACGCAAGTGCATTTCACTTCAAACGCAAGTGCGTTTTACTTCAAACGCAAGTGCGTTTTACTTCAAACACAAGGGCGTTTTAGTTGAAACGCAAGTGCGTTTTTGGGGGATGATTTTATGTGTATAAAATGTATATTTATCCGAAGCAAATACCCATGCGGCGGCCCTGTACAATCAGGTCATGGTCTTCTGTAACCAGTTTCAGCTTGCCGGCCACCTCACTCAGTGGAACAGACTCAATGGTATTACCTTTCAGCGCTACCATCCGGCCAAACATACCCTGGGCTATCAGCTCGGTAGCATGTCCTCCCATGCGGGTAGCCAGGTTGCGGTCGTAGGCTGTAGGACTTCCTCCGCGCTGGATGTATCCCAATACAGTTTCGCGGGTTTCGAATCCTGTTTCGTATTCTATTTCCTCGGCAATGTATTGCGCAGCTTTTTTACCTCCGATTGTAGGAATTCCTTCTGCTACCACTACAATAGAGTAGGGCTTTCCTTTTTTCAGGCGGTTGATAATGGCATCGCCGATACGGTGAATGTCGAAAGGAATTTCAGGAAGCAGGATAATATCGCCTCCTCCCGCCATACCGGAGTGAAGGGCAATCCATCCAGCCTTGTGGCCCATGACTTCAATCACCATGACACGTTGGTGGGCACTGGCAGTGGAATGCAGGCGGTCAATAGCGTCGGTAGCTATCGTTACGGCCGAATCGAAACCAAAAGAAACATCGGTTCCCCACACGTCATTGTCGATGGTCTTGGGAATGCTTACCACATTCACTCCCGCTTCAGCCAGTTTCGCAGCTGTTTTCTGCGTACCGTTTCCTCCGATGCACACGATGCAGTCCAGGCCGCGTTCGCGAATGGTCTGAAGCATGATGGCAGGTTTGTTTTCCGATACGGCACCCGCTTTTCTTTTGAACGGTTTTTCGCGTGAAGTACCAAGGATGGTTCCTCCCAGGTTCAGAAGTCCTGTCAGTGAGCTTTCGTCCAGCGGAACAATGTCATTGTCCAGCAGTCCCCGAAACCCACTATGGATTCCATAAACCTCCATCCCGTAATGGTTGATGGCTGTCTTGCATACCCCTCGAATGGTGGCATTGATTCCCGGACAGTCGCCTCCTGAAGTCAAGATTCCTATCTTCATGTTTTGCTGAATTAATAGATTGTGTGGTAAAGGTAAGAAAAAACTGTATATTTGTCATGATGCAGGAAAAAATAATGTTCCTGTCTGCTGATTTAGTCAGAAAAAATCTACCTTTGCATCTATCACATATAAGGATTTGAAATTTAAGAAGGAATGAATTCAACAAAGTTAATAGGAAAGATATTTGCTCCCAGACAAAGAGAAATTGACCTTTATGGGACAAAGGCCGAAGAAATTCAGGGCCGTGTATTCCGAAAACTGATACAGAGCGCTTCTGCTACGGAGTGGGGAAAGAAATATGATTTCAGCCAAATCCGGAACTATACAGATTTTCAGCGCGTTCCTATACAGACGTATGAAGATGTAAAAGGTTATGTTGACCGTATGCGCCATGGTGAAAAGGATGTGTTGTGGCCGGGAAAGGTCATCTGGTACGCCAAGTCATCGGGAACAACTAATGATAAAAGTAAGTTTATTCCTGTCAGCCCGGAAGGATTGAAAGGAATCCATTATCGGGGAGGAACAGACGCAGTGGCATTGTACCTCCGTGAGAATCCTGAAAGCCGTTTCTTTTCGGGGAAGGGATTGATATTGGGAGGCAGTCATAGCCCGAACTATAACGTGAAGGACAGTCTGGTGGGTGACCTGTCGGCCATCCTGATTCAGAATATCAGTCCGCTGGTGAACCTGATTCGGGTGCCGAAGAAAGAGATTGCCTTGTTGAGTGAGTTTGAAGAGAAGGTGGAACGTATTGCTAGTACCACGATTCATCAGAATGTGACCAACATTTCGGGAGTTCCTTCCTGGATGCTAGCTGTACTGAACCGTGTGCTGGAGAAAACGGGTGCCAAACATTTGAATGAGGTATGGCCTAATCTGGAGGTCTTCTTCCATGGAGGAGTATGCTTCACACCTTATCGTGAACAGTACAAGCAGCTTATTCCTACAGACAAGATGCATTACATGGAAACGTATAATGCCAGTGAAGGCTTCTTTGGCCTGCAAAGCGATTTGCACGATCCGGCCATGTTGCTGATGATTGACTATGACGTGTTCTATGAGTTTATTCCTTTGGAGGAAATCGATAAGCCGAATCCTACGATTGTACCTTTGTGGGGTGTGGAAGTAGGACGTAACTATGCGGTAGTAATCAGTACCTCCTGCGGTTTGTGGAGATATATCATTGGGGATACGGTGAAGTTCACGCAGAAAGACCCATATAAGTTTATTATTTCCGGTCGTACCAAGCACTTTATCAATGCCTTCGGTGAGGAACTGATGGTAGATAATGCAGAGAAAGGACTGGAAAGAGCTTGTAAGGAAACCGGTGCACAGGTACTGGAATATACGGCAGCTCCTGTCTTTATGGATGCCAATGCCAAGTGTCGTCACCAGTGGCTGATAGAATTCAGTGTGATGCCGGATTCGCTGGAGAAGTTTGCCCAGGTGCTGGATACCGCGTTGCAGGAAATAAATTCAGATTATGAGGCCAAACGGCATAAAGATATTACCTTGCAGCGTCTGGAAGTAATCAAGGCTCGTGAAGGCCTGTTTCACGACTGGTTGAAACAGAAAGGAAAGCTGGGTGGCCAGCACAAAGTGCCTCGCCTGAGCAACAGCCGTGACTATATTGAAGAAATGTTGAAACTGAATAACTAAACTATATAGATGAAACCTATACCTAAATATATTGCATTGTTGTTGGTCATTATCGGGTTTTATGCATGCGCGAGCACGGGTATGCCCGACGGGGGACCGTATGATGAAACGCCGCCCAAGTTTGTGCGTGCTACGCCGGAACCCAATGCCACGAACAACAAGCGCAAGAAAATCTCCATTGAATTCGATGAATACATCAAGCTTGACAAGGCATCGGAGAAGGTGATTATTTCGCCTCCTCAGAATGAGGCGCCCGAAGTGAAGGTAAGCGGACATCGGGTCCTGGTGGAATTTTTTGATACTCTTCGTGAAAATACCACTTATACGATAGATTTTGGTGATGCCATTGTGGACAACAACGAAGATAACCCGTTGGGAAACTTTGCATACGCTTTCTCTACGGGCGAGCATATTGATACGATGGAGGTATCGGGGACGGTGCTGTCGGCTGACAACCTGGAACCGGTAAAGGGTATTCAGGTAGGGCTTCATAAGAATTTGGAAGACAGTGCATTCGTGAAGCTTCCGTTCGACCGTATTTCACGTACTGACAGCCGCGGGCATTTTACCATTCGCGGGGTTGCCCCGGGGAAATATCGTATTTATGCCTTGATGGACGGTAATCAGAACTATTTGTTTGATTCGAAGACAGAGGCCGTTGCTTTCTTGGATTCGTTGGTGGTGCCCGACATGCGTCCGGATGTACGTCAGGATACCGTATGGAATGAGTTGGATACACTGGCTTATGATACGATTTACGAGGTGCATTATACACGTTTCTTGCCTGATAACCTGATTCTGCGTTCGTTCAAGGAAGAGAATCCGATGCAGTATCTGGTGAAGAGCGAGCGTGAACAGTTGAACCGTTTTTCTTTGTATTTCAGTGCCAAAGCGGATACGCTTCCTACCATCAAGGGATTGGATTTTGATGAGAAGGATGCATTTATCATCGAAAGTAATCCGCGTAACGATACCATTCGTTACTGGATTAAGGATACCGTGATGTGCGAACGTGATACGCTGACCTTCCAGATGGACTATCTGGCTACGGACACGTTGGGACAGCTTGTGCCGAAGACCGATACCTTGCGTATGGTGAACAAGATTGACAAGAAACGACGTATGGCCTTGGCCGAAGAAGCCATGAAGAAGGAAGAGAAAGAGCGGAAAAAACGTGCAAAGAAAGGTGATACACTGAAGGTGGAACCGAAATTCTTTGCGATGTCGGTGGATGCACCTTCCAGTCTGGATTTGAACCGGAACATCGTGCTGAAATTTGAGGAGCCGGTGGAACATATTGACACGGCGGCCATTCACATGGCTGTCAAGGTAGACTCGCTGTGGGAGGATATACCGTTTATTCTGATGGCAGACTCCGTGGTTCCCCGTCAGTATCAGATTCTGGCCGACTGGCAACCCGGACAGGAGTATCAGCTCAAAATAGACTCGTTGGGTATCAAGGGTATTTACGGACTCTATACCAACAAGGTGGAAAACCAGTTGAAAGTGAAGACTTTGGAAGATTACGGTACGCTGTATCTGAATATCGTAGGGGCAGGACCTCATGCCGTGGTGCAATTGCTGAACAGCAGTGATGGAGTGGTGCGGCAGCAACCGGTGACGGACAAGAATACGTGTGATTTCTATTTCTTGCAGCCCAGCACAAAATATTATATCCGTCTGTTCAATGATGACAATAACAACGGGGTGTGGGATACCGGTAACTACGAAGAGAAACGCCAGCCGGAAGAAGTGTACTACTTCCCGAAAGTATGGGAAATGAAAGCCAACTTTGAGTTTGAAGAAACGTGGGACATACACGCTGTGCCGCTTGACAAGCAGAAGTTGGACGAGATAAAGAAACAAAAGCCTGATGAGGCCAAGAAAATCAAAGACCGCAACAAGGAGCGGGCTCGTAAACTAGGAAGAACATGATAAGGAAACTGATTCTTTGCCTTTTCCTTCTGGTAGGAGGGATGGCAGCCAGCGCACAATGTGGTGCAGTGAATGATGCAATCAAGCCAGGAGAAACACTCTCTTATGAGCTGAAGTTTAACTGGAAATTCGTCTGGATTAATGCCGGATGGGCAAAGATGACGGTAAACGAGACGACTTATAACGGTCGTCCATGTTTGAAAACGGACTTGCAGTCGTACACCAACAAGAAGATTGACTTCTTCTTCAAGATGCGTGACACGTTGACCTGCATCACTTCGCAGGATTTGGTTCCTTTGTATTTCCGAAAGGGAGCGGAGGAAGGAAAACGCTACACGGTAGATGAGGTGAAATTCAGTTACCAGAACGGAAAGTGCATCGTCGACCAGCAACGCACTTTGCGTGGTAATACGGACAAACATCATGACGAGATGCCGGTGTGTGTGTACGATATGCTGAGTATCCTCTTGCAGGCCCGTTCGTATGACCCCACAGAGTACAAGCCCGGGCAGAAGATTCTTTTCTCTATGGCTACTGGAAGGGCAGTAGAAAAACAGACTCTGATTTATCGCCGTAAGGAGAATTATAAGGCTGAAAATGGGGTGACGTATCGTTGTCTGGTATTCTCGCTCGTAGAATATGTGGGTGAAGAAAAGAAGGAAAAAGAAGTCATTACCTTCTATATTACGGACGACCGTAATCACTTGCCGGTGCGCCTGGATATGTACCTGAACTTTGGTTCGGCAAAAGCCTTTCTGACCGATATTAAAGGCAATCGCCACCCGCTGACTTCCATTGTAAAGGAACGGTAAATGTAGAGCTTTCTTCCTTGAAGAGTTTTTGGGAAGGAGCAAGCAAAGGTATACAAAAAATCCTCAACTATTACTACGGGGTAGCTGAGGATTTACTATAAGGTAATTTGGAAGTTACTACGGGGTAATCAGGCGATTACTACGTAGTAATTTTTGTTTCTTCACTGTCTGTTTCTGTCTCTTCTGTAAGCTGGAATGCCGCTTCTTCTGCTTCGGCAATAATCCGTTCCACGTCATCGTATTTCTCAGTAACAGTAGTTTCTTCTTTCACTTCCGTATCGAAAGATTCCGGGTTCTGCTCGTCTGCTTGTACGGGAAGAGTATCTGCTTCCGCAGTCAATGCATCGGTTGCGTCAGTTGAAGTCGGATTCTCCTCTGCAGCAGCTTGTTCTCGTGCGGCTTTTTCTGCAAAAATCGTGTCAATGAACTGCGGGTCATTTTTGATTTTGTTCAAGGTTTCATGAGCAGCTTCCTGCTGTGATTCTTTCTTGGAATATCCTTTACCTTGCCCAGCGGGAACCTGTTCTACCACGACCTGTGTTTCAAAGACCGGATTCTGTTGCTCGTCGACCGTCTGCTCCAGCAGGTTGAATTCAATGAGGAACTTGTTTTTCTGTCCCCATTCAATCAGTTTCGACTTGAAGTTGACTTCCTTCCGCGACAGCTTCTCCAGATTCAGGTAGGGCTTGATAATACGTTCTTCCATGAAGAACTTGCAGGTGGCGTACCCACGGTCCAGATAAATGGCTCCCACAAGCGCTTCAAAGGCATTACCACACATGTAGCTATTGTGTGACGACTGCCGTGTGGTGTATTTTATCAGCTTGTCCAGACCGATTTTTACGGCAATCTGGTTCAATGTTTCTCGTTGTACGATTTTAGAGCGTGTATTGGTCAGAAATCCCTCTCTTTTCCCCTCAAACCGTTTGTACACAATGTCGGCCACTACTGCATCCAGTATGGCATCTCCTAAGAACTCTAGGCGTTCATTGTTCAACAGTCTGCCTTTAGCTTTTACCGAAGACGATTTGTGCAGGAGGGCCTGCTGGTAGATTTCGATGTTTCGCGGATAAAATCCCAGTATCTTATAAAAACAAAGATAAGACTCCTTATCCTTTCGAAAAAGAAGTCTTATCTCATCTAGTATATTGCTAAACACAGTTTATTCAGTGTATTTTTTAATGATTACACATGCATTGTGACCACCAAATCCGAATGTGTTGCTCAATGCAGCACGTACAGTACGCTGCTGTGCCTTATTGAAAGTGAAGTTCAGGTTGTAGTCGATGTTTTCATCGTTGTCACCTTCTTCGTGGTTGATTGTCGGAGGTACAATATCATTTTTTACAGACAGTACGCAAGCAATGGCTTCTACACCTCCGGTTGCACCCAACAGGTGTCCAGTCATAGACTTGGTAGAACTGATGTTCAGTTTGTAAGCATGTTCGCCAAACAAATCCTTGATGGCTTTTACTTCAGAAACGTCGCCTACCGGAGTAGAAGTTCCGTGTACGTTGATATAGTCGATATCTTCCGGTTTCATTCCGGCATCTTCCAGAGCGCTCTGCATAACCAGTTTCGCACCCAGGCCTTCAGGATGAGAGGCTGTTAAATGGTAAGCGTCGCCAGATGCACCTGTACCGGCCAATTCTGCATATATCTTCGCACCACGTGCTTTAGCGTGTTCTAGTTCTTCAAGAATCAAACATCCGGCACCTTCGCCCATTACGAAACCATCGCGGCTGGCGCTGAACGGACGTGAAGCACGTACAGGGTCGTCATTGCGTGTAGACAGTGCATGCATGGCATTGAAGCCGCCTACTCCTGCAGGGAAGATAGCTGCTTCGGCTCCACCTGTTACAATGATGTTGGCTTTTCCCAAACGGATATAGTTGAATGCATCAGCTATAGCGTTAGAAGAAGACGCACATGCAGAAGTAGTGGTGAAGTTAGGTCCGTGGAAGCCGTACATGATAGAAATCTGTCCGGATGCAATATCTGCAATCATTTTCGGAATAAAGAACGGATTGAATTTCGGTCCGAGGTCGTTTTTAGTCTTTTCGTAACCTGCGACTTCTTCTTCGAAAGTGTGAATACCTCCGATTCCGACACCGAGAATCACTCCGACTTTGTTCAAATCTTCTTTTTCTACGTCGATACCGGCATCAGTTACCGCTTCTTTAGCTGCAACTACGGCATACTGAGTGTAAAGGTCCATCTTACGGGCTTCCTTACGGTCAATATGGTCAGCAGCGTTGAAGTTCTTCACTTCGCAAGCGAACTGAGTCTTAAATTTTGACGCATCAAAATGAGTAATAGGTCCTGCTCCGCTGACGCCGTTCAGGAGGTTGTTCCAGAATTCCGGAACAGTGTTACCCACTGGAGTCAACGCACCAAGACCTGTTACTACTACTCTTTTTAATTCCATAAAGGTAGAATTAAATTATTTTGCGTTAGCTTCGATGTAAGAGATAGCGTCACCTACAGTCTGGATCTTTTCTGCCTGATCGTCTGGAATAGAGATTCCGAATTCTTTTTCGAATTCCATGATCAATTCTACAGTATCCAAAGAGTCAGCACCCAGGTCGTTAGTGAAGCTAGCAGTTGCAACTACTTCTGATTCTTCTACGCCCAATTTATCTACGATAATTTTCTGTACTTTTGATGCGATTTCAGACATAATTCTAAGTTTTTTAAGTTTATAAATAATGTAATTTATTGATTTTTCGCTGCAAAGGAATAAATATTTCTGATTCTAAGCAAATATTCAGGCAAATAAATGCTTTTCCTTTGCACATTTTTATACATTCTGTGCACGTAAACTTGTTTTTTTTATGCCTTATTCCCTTCGTAAATGATAGTCGCCGCGCAGTTGTTCAAACAGCTCCGGGTGTGCACGCAATTCTTCGCAGTCCTTGTGTGGGTTATACAATTGAAGTACCCTCACATTCTCGTCCTGCGATAAGGTTTGATTCGGATTGTCAGGGAGGGCAATGTGAAAATCTGCCTGTTTATGGAAGAAACGGCAAAATGCTTCTAGTACCATGCGGGTAGCATTGGCTTTTCCGTCAGCAGAATAACCGGCAATGTGAGGTGTGCCGATAAATACTTTGTCGAGCAGATCCTGACTGATGTGCGGTTCGTTTCCCCATACGTCAATGACGGCACCCTTTACGAGACCTTTATTCATTGCTGCGAGCAGCGCTTCTGTGTCTACAACTTCTCCACGTGAGGTATTGATGAGGTAAGGGGCTTGTTGTAACTTTTGAAAGAAAGTGCTGTCGGCCAGATGGTAGGTTTTATATTTTCCTTCCCGGATGAGGGGTGTATGAAAGGTCAGAATGTTACATTGTTCGGCCAGTGTGTCTAATGAACAGAAACCTTCTTCTCCCTCATCAGCCCGAGGAGGGTCGTTCAGCAATACTTTCAATCCGATACGTTGTGCCATCTGCCGGATACGTTCTCCCACATGCCCTACACCAATGATACCCAGACAAGATTCTTGCAGGTTGATTCCCTTTTCTTTTTGAAGAAGCAGAAGCACGGCGTGAAGATATTGTTCTACAGCCCCCGCATTGCATCCGGGGCAGTTGCTCCAGGTAATACCGGCTTGCCGGCAATATGCCGTATCAATGTGGTCGAAGCCGATGGTGGCTGTTCCGATGAACCGTACATTGCTTCCTTCCAGCAATTCCCGGTTACAGATTGTCCGTGTGCGGATAATCAGGGCATCTGCGTCTTTAACGACCTCCGGTGTGAAGGCTTTTCCCGGCAGATAGACCACTTCATCCGCCAGTTGTTCGATGACTTCGCGGATGTAAGGTATTTTGTTGTCTACGATTACTTTCATCTTTGTCCAAATTATTGGGTTGCAAAGTTAGCATTTTCCCTGACTGAGTGTATGTAAATTTTGAAAGACTATCAGTTGTTTATTTGTGAAACAATCATTATTTTTGTTTTTCATTATTCACTGTTTAAAATTTGTTGTTATGACTTTTACAGAATTATGTCGTCCTATTTTCGAGCAGGCTATCAATGATTATCATAAGACGGATAACGTGGATGCTCCTATTAATAATCCATATCCGTTGAAAAGTATTGAATATTATTTGTATCTGAAAAACTGGATTGACACTGTGCAATGGCATTTTGAGGATATTATTCGTGACCCTCATATCGATCCGGCAGAAGCATTGGTGTTAAAGCGCAGAATTGACAAGTCTAATCAGGATCGTACTGACTTGGTGGAATTGATTGACAGCTACTTCCTGGATAAATATAAAGATATTACTCCTTCTTCTGAAGCCACAATTAATACGGAAAGTCCCGCATGGGCTATTGACCGCTTGTCTATCTTGGCTTTGAAGATTTATCACATGCGTAAGGAAGTGGAACGTACGGATACAGATGAAGCTCATCATAAGCAATGCGAGGCAAAACTTGCGGTGTTGTTGGAGCAACAGAAAGATTTGTCATTGGCTATTGACCAGCTGATTGCAGACATTGAAGCTGGACGTAAGTATATGAAAGTGTACAAACAGATGAAGATGTACAATGATCCGGCATTAAATCCGGTATTATACGGAAAGAAATAATCAGACTCTTTTTTGATTATGGCAAAGATTCTGGTCATTCGTTTTTCGGCACTGGGAGATGTGGCAATGACAGTCCCAGTGCTTTGTTCTTTTGCGAACTCTTTTCCTCAGCATCAGGTTGTGGTGTTAAGTCGCCCTAATATGGCTGCATTGTTTACGCAGGTTCCATCCAATGTCTCGTTTCGGGGTGTGGATGTGAAAAAAGAATATGCCGGAATCAAAGGATTGTTTCGCCTGTTTTCTCTTCTCAAGCATGAACAGTTTGACTTTGTAGCCGATTTGCATGGAGTATTACGTAGTCGTTTTCTCTCTTTCTGCTTTAAACTCAGTGGAGTGAAAGTGGCATGCATAGATAAAGAGAGAGGTAAAAGAAAGAAACTGACGTCTGTTGAAAATAAAGTTTTGACTCCACAAACTACTTCTTTTGAACGCTATGCACTGGTGTTTAAACAATTAGGATTTTCATTTCCTCTTTCTTTTCATTCTATTTTTGGGAATGAAAAGGGAAATATCGAAAATATACGCTCGGTTGTGGGGTATAAGGAAGTACATGATAAATGGATTGGAGTAGCTCCGTTTGCTGCTCATCAGGGAAAGGTGTATCCTATCGAACTTCAAGAGCAGATTGTACGTTCTCTTTCCAGTAGGGAAAATGTAAAGCTGTTTCTTTTTGGCGGAGGCAAGAAAGAAGTGGCACAATTAGAACAATGGCAACAAGCCTATCCACGAGTGGTATCCGTAGCTGGCAAATTAAAGATGGCAGAAGAATTAGCGTTAATGAGTCATCTGGATGTGATGCTTGCAATGGACTCCGGGAATATGCATTTGGCATCGTTAGTAGGGACTCCGGTCGTTTCTGTATGGGGAGCGACACATCCTTATGCAGGATTTATGGGATGGGGACAGAGTGAAAAGAATGCGGTACAGATAAGTTTGCCTTGTCGCCCTTGCTCTATTTTTGGGAACAAACCATGTATACGAGGTGATTATGCTTGCTTAAGGCAGATTACTCCGAATCAGATTATAGAAAAAGTGGAGAGTCTTTTATGACTCTCCACTTTTTTATTGTTTATAGCGACTGCATATCATGGAGCCGTTTGTAGTATCCGTTTTTCTGAATCAGTTCATCGTGTGTGCCTCGTTCTACAATCTCACCTTCATAGAGTACGCATATTTCATCTGCATTTTTAATCGTAGATAACCGGTGGGCAATAGCAATTGTGGTACGGGTTTTCATGAGTCTTTCCAATGCCTCTTGTACCAGACGTTCAGATTCCGTATCAAGGGCAGAAGTCGCTTCGTCCAGAATCAGAATCGGAGGATTCTTCAAGATAGCCCGTGCAATGCTGATACGCTGACGTTGTCCGCCGGAAAGTTTGCTTCCGCGGTCGCCGATATTGGTATTGTATCCCTCCGGTTTTTCCATGATGAAATCGTGCGCATTGGCAATCTTGGCTGCTTCAACGACCTGTTCCATGGTTGCTCCTTCCACTCCAAAAGCGATGTTGTTGAAGAAAGTATCATTAAACAAAATAGCTTCCTGGTTGACATTCCCAATCAAACTGCGCAGGTCGTGAATGGCTACTTCCTTGATATTGGTTCCGTCGATGGTGATTTCTCCCTGCTGTACGTCGTGATAACGTGGAAGCAAATCTACTAACGTGGATTTTCCGGAACCGGACTGGCCTACCAGAGCCACGGTCTTACCTTTTTCTACTGTCAGGTTGATATGTTTCAGAATTTCTTTCTTTTGGTCATAGCTGAATGAAATATCTTTAAATTCAATCTTTTCTTTTACTTCTTTCAAAGGTTGTGGGTGTACAGGGTCCTGAATGGTATTTTCTGCTTTTAGAATCTTGTCAATACGTTCCATAGAGGCTAATCCTCTCGGAATGTTATAGCTTGCCTTGGAAAATTCCTTGAGCGGATTGATAACACTATATAGAATGACCATGTAGAATATAAAGGTAGACGCATTGATGGAGGAGTGGTTCGATAAAATTAGAGAACCTCCGAACCAAAGCACAGCCACAATAAGCAATGTACCTAAAAACTCACTCATAGGGTGTGCAGATGACTGGCGGATAGCAACCTTATTTACCGCATCACGATAGTCATTGCAACATTTCTCAAACCGTGCCGTCATTTTCTTTTCTGCAATGAATGCCTTGATGATGCGTAATCCTCCCAAGGTTTCTTCCAGCTGTGACATGGTGTCGCTCCAGCGGTTTTGTGCATCTAAAGACTGGCGTTTTAGGGCGCGTCCCACTTTTCCCATGACCCATCCCATGGTAGGCAATACAAGGATGGTAAATAAGGTCAATTGCCAGCTGGTGACAATGAGAGTTGCAAAATAAGAAATGATTAAAATCGGATTCTTCAACAGCATGTCCAGTGAACTGGTGATAGAGGTTTCTACTTCGTTCACATCTCCACTCATACGGGCAATGATGTCACCTTTCCGTTCTTCTGAAAAGAAGCCCAAAGGAAGCGACACTACTTTTTTGTAGACTAAAATACGAATGTCCCTTACTACTCCAGTTCGTAGAGGAATCATAATGGCCGATGAACCAAAATAGCAGGCTGTTTTGAGCAAAGTCATTCCTGCGAGGAACAATCCGAGAAAAAGTAAGGTAGTAGCAGGGCCAAAACTATCAATCAGTTGTGTGGTATAATAGTAGAAATTGTTAGTAGCCACATCCTTGAAATCAGCGCTTCCCCATTCCATCAGCTGATATACACTTCTGTTCTCTCCGGTCTTGAATAAGATATTTAATATCGGAATCAATAGTGAGAAAGAAAAAATATTGAAAACAGCGGACAATACGTTTAGAAGTATTGACCATCCCAAGAACTTTTTGTACGGTGCTACAAAGCGCCGCATCAGTTGAAAGAATTCTTTCATCATGGTAGTTGAGTGTTTGAAATAATAGGCAAAGATAATGTAAATCTGCAAGTTTAACTTGATAAACCTTCTGAAAAAGCAGGAATTTTGTAGTTTTGCAGTGTTTTATAAAAAGAGATTCCATGAAATTTGCATATTATCTGGTTTTTGCGTTGTGGTATTTATTGTCACTGTTGCCATTGCGAGTACTTTATTTTTTTTCTGATCTTCTGTATATCCCTTTATATTATGGAGTTCGTTATCGGCGAAACATTGTCCGTAAGAATTTAGTGGGTTCATTTCCGGAGAAAAGTCAGGAAGAAATAATACGCATTGAAAAGAAATTCTATCATTTCTTTTGTGATTATATGGTGGAAACCATTAAGCTGTTTTCCATGTCGAAGAAACAGATTATGCGTCGGATGACATTCAGTGGGGTAGAAGATATGAAAGCCGATTTGGAGAAAAACAATGTCAATTTTGGCTTTATGTATTTAGGACATTACTGTAACTGGGAGTGGATAGCCTCAATGGCTTACTGGACAGGTAATGATATATTGTGCACTCAAATCTATCATCCTCTTTATAATAAAAATTTTGATAAACTATTTTTACGCTTGCGTAACCAGTTTGGTGGGGAGTGTATTCCCATGCGAGAAACCTTGCGGCGTATCATTACATTAAAACGGGAGCACCAAAAAACATTTGTAGGCTTTATTGCCGATCAGTCGCCAAAGTGGAACAGCATTCATCATTGGGTGCCTTTCCTGCATCGTGAGACTCCTATCTTCATCGGCACGGAACAAATAGCCAAGCAGGTAGGAGCTGTGGTATATTTTACAGATGTAAAACGGATAAAAAGAGGGTACTATCATTGTGAACTGAAACGAATGACAGTACATCCTCAAGAGCTACCCGATTACCAGCTTACAGATATGTATGCCCGTATGCTGGAAGAAATGATTCAGCGGGAGCCTGCTTATTGGCTTTGGAGTCATAACCGCTGGAAACGGACTAAAGAAGAGTGGGAACGCAGACAATCACAAGTATAATTTATATTCTATTCTTTTTTATCCATGTTCTGATGCTGTTCCAATAGATGACAAAATGTAGCTTGATAAGAAATTTAATCTTATCCCAGCCTTTGTCCAATTCCCGAATCACTTGGATGTTTTCTTTTAGTCCGGCTATTCGGTGCGTATTGGAAATGCCGGTACGGTCGTATACAGAAATTACAATGGGAATATGTTGGAATTTTTTCTTTGTCAGATAGCAAAATTTAAAGAAATAGAAATCGGCCGACATTTTGAAACGTGTGTCATAAGGATACTGTTTCATCAGTTCTGTACGAACGAAAACTGCTTGATGGCAAAAGAACATCCGTTGTTTGTTACATGGCTCTAGTGCTTTTTTGATAACTCTTTCATTACCTCTGAGTGTAAAGATATCTCCGTAAAGAATATCTTGTTCTTTATTCTTTGTAAAAGGAAGAACCTTTGTCAGGACATTTGTTTCTGCGAAAACATCCCCTGCGTTTAAAAAAAGAATCCATTCTCCTTTTGCATGTGAGATACCTTTATTCATACCCTGATAGATGCCTCCATCAGGTTCTGAGCACCAGAATGCAAGATGTTGTGCATATTTTTTGATGATTTCTACTGTTCCGTCAGTAGATTCTCCATCGATGATGATATATTCTGTATCATGGTAGTCTTGCTGTAATACACTTTTAATTGTTTTTTCAATAAGTGAACAGCAATTATATGATACAGTAACAATTGTAAATAGGGCTCTTTGAGGATTACTGTTCATGCCTTTTTTAATTTCTTGATGAATAGAAGAAGTTTGTCCAAAAGAGAATTCTTCCAGCTATGAGCACAGAGGTGAATAGCGTATGACGCTGGTGTCACTTCGTGTTTGTTCCCAGCAAAAATTTCGGAGCGGAAGATATGCATATTATCTTTCAGATCTTGGTCTTTGTCTAAATATAAGAATCCATATTTTTCTGCCAGTTGTGCATAAATCAAAGGGGCGAACATGTCGGCCGATAAGTCCTTGGAGAATTGTTTATGAACATACCAGTCTAACACATCTTTTACAAACGGACACTGAGGTTCTGCTCCCATGACTGCTGCTTGAATCTGCATACCGGAAATATAGTCATCACCAATTCGTTTCCCTTCAGGACTTATTCTATGGATAGATCCGGTTTGCTCCAGTTGGCTGGGATGATATTCCAAGCTGGAAAAGAATGAATAATGTAGAAAGTCATCGAATCTTTTTAGAATTTTTACATCTGAATCCAGATAGATACCTCCTTCAGTGTAAAGGGCATACATACGGATATAATCTGCAGCGAAGGCCCATTTACGGGCTTTTACTGCTTCTTGTACATATACTGGTGCAGAAGAAACATCGAATGTTTCCATGCTCCAAAGTTTTATTTCGTAGTCCGGCATGACTTTTTTCCAGGTTTTCATGCACTTTCGAATTTTTTCAGGATATGGGTCGCCACTTAGCCAGCAAAAATGTATGATTTTAGGTATCATAGTTTTATCTTTTAAATAATCGTTTTATCTTTTCTTTTCTTGCATGTTTTTGTTCCAGTTTTTGTAGGTAACCAGTGGTGTGTGCAAGTGTTTCTTCTTCATCCCATTCTCTTTGCCGTGCATATTCTCTAACCATAAACTCAAATAAATCTCTTCGGTGCGTAATAGTACTTAGATTTTTGAGACATACTTCTTTGGGAGGGCATGTATCAAAAAAGAGAGAACGGTTAATATCGATTACCTGAAACTGATAATGCGCTTCTTTTTCCGATTTTCGAAACAGGAAGTTACCGAAATTCAAATCTCCATGTACAATACCTTTCTGGTGCATGGAGACGATTAGTGACACTAAGTCTGTAGCAAGTGTTTTGTCGTAATCTTCTTTAGGTACCAGAAAAGGGAAGGCCGGAGGGTCTGGGCATGCTGTACAAATGAAATATCCGGTAGTGAACAGTCCGTGTTCATATGTTTCAAGAAAAGCAATCTCATGAGGAGTTTCTATCCCGCGTTTTCTGAAGATTCCGGCATAGCGAAAGGCTCTTTCTGCTTTGGTACTGCGAAAGAATGTATATGCAATCTGTTGAAAGAAATTAACTCGTTTGAATCGTTTGGCAACGACTGGTGTGCCTTGAATAATGAAACGGCGTACAAAGTTTCTGCCTGAATAGACGATCTCTCCTTGTTCCTCGTCGAACATACGTGGAATATCAAAGAGTTCTTTTGCCATATATTGATAATCTGGAGAAATTTCTATTTTCATATTGTTTTTTCTTCTGTAAGTGAGCGATACAAGTTCATCAATTCTTCAGCTTGTCTTTGTTCTGAAAAACGGGTAACGTATTTCAGGCCTTGTTCTATCATGTGCTGTCTCTTCTCCGGGTGATTCAGTAAACTGCAGATTGCTTTTGTCATGCCTTCTTTATCGTCTGGATGTACGTAGAGAGAATCTGGCCCGCCTGCTTCTTCCAGGCAAGAGCCGGTGGCAGCAATGACGGGTATACCAGAATGAAGAGCTTCAATAATGGGAATTCCAAAGCCCTCAAATCGGGAAGGGTAGACAAAAATTTCTGCCTGTTGGTAAATAGCTGGTAGATACTGGAAGGTTACATCATGAAGAAGATGCACACGTTTTTCCAGTCGATGGCTTTTGATAAACGCATCAATCTGGTTGGTATAGTAAGTACGTTTTCCCACTAAAACCAGGTGTATATCTTCTGGTATTCCAGGCAGGGCCTTTACAGCTAATAATGCGTTTTTTCTTTCTTCTATACTCCCGACACAGAGAATGTATTTTGCAGGAAGATGATATTTTTCTCTGGCTTCTTGCTTAAGCTGCTCTGGTGCGGGATGGGTAAATACTTCATCACATCCTTGATAAATAACATGAATTTTATCTGCATCAATATCGAAATAGTGTATAATATCCCGTTTGGTACATTGACTGATGGCAACTATGGCATTTGCATCTTGACATGCCTTCCTGAATTTATACGTATAAATGAAACGGTCAATGGGTGGATAACATTGTGGATAGCGCAGAAAAATTAAATCATGGATGGTTACTACGCTTCGGGTGTGAGTTGCTTTCCGGATATTGAGTGGAAGCTCATTGCTAAGACCGTGATAAATAGTGATGTGATCTTTCTCCAGGCTACGGGTGATGCCGATGGAGCGCCAGGCAGAGCGGCACTTTTTCCATAATCCTTTGGGAGAGATGCAGGAAAGCGAAGGACATGCGGTAAGCAAGTGATTGAATCGAGGATTGGAACGGATATGCGGAGCGTAAAGGAAATATTCGTTTTCTGGATAGAAACGATAAAGAATCTCAATCAGGTAACGGCTGTAGTTCCCTAATCCGGTAAAATTTTGTACGGCTCGCTTGGCATCAAATCCTATCCTCATATTAAATATATAATGGTTACGAATTTTACAAAGGTAGGTTTTCTTCTCTATTTTACCAATTGAATGTGAAAATCATTTGTTTTTGCAGGTAAAAAAGATAAAGACTACGTTCCTTTTAGTGCTTTTCAAAGGCTTTTGGTATACTAAATTCTCAAAAGACTATGTAATTCATTCTTTTTGTGTAGCTTTGCGAAAAGCATAAGTATAAATTAAAATAATTGTTTGGGCTGTAATGAAAAAATATGATTATTTGATTGTAGGTGCCGGACTGTTTGGAGCAGTTTTTGCTCGTGAAGCTACCCGGGCAGGGAAAAACTGCCTGGTAATAGATAGACGTTCCCATAAAGGAGGGAATGTATATTGCGAGGATGTAGATGGAATTCACGTGCATAAGTATGGTGCTCATATTTTTCATACAGACAATAAATATGTTTGGGACTATGTAAATTCATTGGTTCCATTTAATCATTTTATTAATTCACCGTTAGCACGTTTCCGTGATCGATTGTTTAATTTGCCGTTTAACATGAATACCTTTTATCAACTGTGGGGAGTAGTGACTCCTGCGGAAGCTAAAGAAAAGATAAAAGAACAATGTGCGGCATACAGTCATATCGTGACTCCGGCTAATTTGGAAGAGCAGGCTTTGAAATTGTGTGGAAAAGATGTATACGAATGCCTGATAAAAGGATATACTGAGAAGCAATGGGGACGTTCTGCCAAAGAGTTGCCAGCGTTTATAATTCGCCGGGTTCCTTTCCGCTTTGTATATGATAATAATTACTTTAATGACCGTTATCAGGGAATTCCTGAAGGTGGATATAATAAATTAATCGATGCTTTGCTTGAAGGCATTGAGGTTCGATTAAATGCTGATTTCTTTACTGAACGTACTCGCTGGGAAGACGTGGCAGACTGTATTTTGTTTACTGGGTGTATTGATGAATATTTTGATTATCAATGCGGACATCTGGAATATCGTAGTCTGCGATTTGAAGAAAAAATACTGGAAATAGATGATTTCCAGGGAAATGCGGTAGTGAATTATACAGCTCGGGAGATTCCTTATACCCGTGTTATTGAGCATAAACATTTTGAATACGGAAAGCAACCGCATACGGTCATTACCTATGAGTATCCGGATACGTATGAACCAGGTAAAGAACCTTATTATCCGGTCAATGACGAGAAGAATGGAGCTATGTATCGCAGGTATCAGGAACTGGCCTTACAGTGTAAGAATGTGATATTTGGCGGCCGATTAGGGCAATATACTTATGCAGATATGGATGATACGGTAGCTTCGGCATTGGAATTATGGGAAAAAGAATGTAATCGATAAATGTATGAGAAATTGTTATTTGTCACGCAATTATAAAGGAGTAGACGGAGCCGGGAATAAGGCAAAAACCGATATAGAGCAGATTATGGAGTCAAATGGTTTTGTAAACGTCGGTTTACGTCAGACGCGTTACACAAACTCCATACTCGCTTTTCTGGCCACATTAGCAGGTGTGTTGAAACTTCCTTTTTCTTTGAGAAAAGGTGATAGGCTCGTAGTGCAATATCCACTTAAAAAGTATTTCACACTGGTGTGCCAGATAGCTCATTGTAAAGGTGCTAAGGTAGTTGTTGTCATTCATGATTTGGGTAGCTTTCGTCGTAAAAAGCTGACGGTAGCTCAGGAAATTCATCGATTAGGGCATGCTGATTATATAATAGCTCATAATTCTCGGATGAAACAATGGCTGTTGGATAACGGATGCAAGGTTCCTTTAGGGGTACTTGAGATTTTTGATTATCTTTCAGAAACTACAGCCTCCTCTCATTTGGTTCCCTCACAACCTTACGGAGTAGTATATGCAGGAGCATTGAATCCTCGGAAAAATACTTTTTTGTATGAAGTGGGTAATTATGTTCATTCTTATAAATTTAATTTATATGGTAATGGATTTGATTTGGAAAAGGCACAGGGAAAAGAGCATTTTAATTGTAAGGGGTTTGTTCGCTCTGATGAGTTGATTGCTACGGCGGAAGGAGATTTTGGCCTGGTTTGGGATGGCTTTTCTGTAGATGCCTGTACCGGTAATTTTGGAGAATATTTGAAATACAATAATCCACATAAGACCTCTTTATATATTCGCTGTGAATTACCTGTGATTATTTGGGATCAGGCCGCCCTTTCTGATTTTGTTCGCTCTAACGGTATCGGGATTTGTATATCCTCGTTGGCCGAATTGGATACAATATTATCTTCATTAACTCCTGCGCAATATGCTAAGATGAAGCAGAATACTGTGGAAATAAGTAAAAGATTAAGTCAGGGGTATTATATAACAAAGGCATTGTCGGAAGTAGCATTTTAAAGAATGGTAAAAGAAACAATACACATAGCTTGCAATATAGATACTTCTTATGTGAAGTATTGTATAGTCATGCTGACATCTTTATTTGAAAATAATCAGAATGTTAGTTTTCATATACATGTGATTACCGAAGATTTATCAAATGAATGTAGAAGTCTGATGGTGGAGTTTGTTGAAAATAAATATCACCAAAGAGTGGAATTTTATTATGTAGATATGGATTTGGTAAAGGATTGTCCTCGATATGCGGAAGGTTCTCATATCTCTTTGGCTGCTTATTATCGTATATTTCTAGGTAACTTATTGCCATTGAAAATACATAAAGTCTTGTATCTGGATTGTGACTTGGTTGTTGTGGGCTCAATAGAAAAACTTTGGAATACAGATTTGAAGACTTTTGCAGTAGCTTGTGTAGAGGATATGTGGAGTGGTAGGGAAGAAATTTATACACGTTTGCACTATCCTTCATCAGATTCGTATTTTAATTCTGGGGTATTATTGGTTAATTTAGACTATTGGAGAGAAGAGGGATTGATGTCTAAAGCGCTTGATTATATCTCCAAAAACGGAAGTAAGTTGGTCTTTTATGATCAGGATGTTTTAAACGCTTTACTTCATGATTGTAAGTTGTTTTTACCGTTCCGTTATAATGTACAAGATGGCTTCTTGCGTCGCAAACGTCGCATTCGTCCGGAGTCAATTGCAGCGTTGGACCAAGAATTGCTCCACCCTGTTATTATACATTATACGGGAGGGAAGAAACCCTGGCAATATAAATCTCAGCATCCTTATAAAGGCCTTTATTTCCACTATCTGGATTTAACTCCGTGGAAAGGCGAGCGTCCCGTAGTGCCTTTTTCATATAAGTTGAAAAGAGTATTTGATCAATTATTGTATTTTATGAGGTTAGCAAGACCTAAATATAGAAAATGTATAGAATTATGTCCAAAGAACTCATAACAGTAGTGACAGTTTGTTTTAATGCAGGACAAACTATTGCTAAAACTATGCAAAGTGTGTTGAACCAGACTTATCGCCCGTTGGAGTATATATTGGTAGATGGAAAATCAACGGATAACACATTAAATATTATTTATGAATTGGAACCTTTGTTTCATGAAAAAGGGATTGCTGTGCGAATTGTATCCGAAAAAGATAAAGGTATTTTTGATGCAATGAACAAAGGTGTTAAATTAGCCAATGGGCGTTGGGTGAATTTTATGAATGCTGGTGACGTTTTTTATAATGATAAAACAATTGATTTTGTATTTTCCCATGAAATACCAATGGAAGTAAAACTTGTATACGGAGATACTTTGAGGCAGAAATCATATGCTGTAGTTGCCGCAAAAGGGAATATACCAGAAGTGACTCCAAAACTCATGCCTGCTTGCCATCAGTCAATGTTTACGGATGTAGATGAATTGAAGTCTCATCCCTTTGATTTATCTTATCGCTTATCTGCTGACTATAATTTCGTATATAATCTGTACAAACGAGGTGAAAAGATGCTATATATTCCTGTTAATATATCTTTTTGTGAGGCTGTGTATGGGGTTTCATCTGTAAATAAGATTGCTGTTAAGAAGGAGTGTGCACGGATTCGTGGGGTCGATCATACTTTAACTTGGAAAATAAAGATTCTTGGAAAGCAGGTTGAGTATGGAATTAAACAAATAATAGAATACCTTATACCGGCTTCTTTCCTGAAGGAGATGAAAATACGTAATCGAAAACGTTTAGAGCATAGAAAATAATTATTTTGAAATTAACATATGATATAGTGTACGGACACCTTTATTTGTGTATTGTGCGTGTTTATTCTTATAGCTGAGTTTATGAAAGATTTGTTGCTCACATAATGTCTTGAAAGAGTTTGCGTTGTATGCTTTGTTCATCATATTTTCAAGGTCAAAAATTTGAGAATGGTCTGTAGGGATGGAGTTCAGACTTCTTCTGACAGAAGCCAGATTTGTTTTAGCGATTGAGATGACATAATCAATTAAAAAGTAATCTAAAAGCTTGTTCTCTTTTTCCCAATATTGGAAGAATAATTCGCGTGCAAAACTGCATAGTACTCCTTGAGGAGAACTTCCTAAAATAAATCCCATCCATTTTGCTTGAGAAATGTTATCTGTATCAATATTGGCTGCCACTGTAAATAACGGTTCTTGAAAAACTTTTTCAGGGATGAGCTGGCTAACATATACAGTCGCATCTATCCATAAGCCTCCATGCTCATAGAGCAGACACATACGGAGAATATCTGAAAAATGAGTAAATGAGATTTTTCCTTCCTGAACCTTTCGTAGGATGTAATCCGGGATAGTAACATATTTTGATATGTTTTCTTGTGTAATAAGGTGAACCAGATGATTGCCAGCATGTGAGCATAAAGATTGAAAGCAACTTTGTACTATAGGTGGCATCGCATTTTCTCCTTGCCACCAGCAAACCCATATAGGTGCTTGATTGGAGGCTGGGGGTATTTCTTCTTTTTGTGTGTATTTTAGAATGAGATTTTGATAATTTGTTTGAAGATAATGCAAGATTGCCTGTTGTTTCCGTTCTCGACGTATATCACGGGTACTTTTACTGCCAAAGTGTGGAAGTATAGCCATGACGTATACATTGCGGATACCTGCTACACTCCATACATTTGAGATGTCGCGTATCCTTTGTTTAATCTTTCGTATTAACTTTATCTTCATGAGATTTTTCTTTATTGTGTTTATACTCCTCAATCCGTTTCATATACTCCTGGCCTTTTTTGCTGTTTCCCGGCTGAAAGTTCAAGTGCTCAGGAATATTTTTCCCATGATCAATAATCATTGGCTTGACTCCGGATTTTACAATATCTAACGAGTCGTATAAATTACCGGCAGGTACCTCGTAGGTGCTCATGCTGAGGGTATCTCCGTGAATACGGATGTATTGGTAATACCGGCTTTCAATACCATATTTATCGAAACGCTGGTTGAATGTAATTCTATAGCTTTTGGGAGAGCAGTGACTGACAGTGTAAACTGGAGGTGTTGCACTTCCCTGTTCATCGTGAAGCGTCATTCGGGCATAAGCGTGTTCATGGCCTTGCAGGACGAGGTCCACATTGTATTTTTGGATAAGTGAGTTGAAAATCGTTTTTTGTGCCAGATTGTTGTATTTGCCTTTGACGGAATATAATGGATGATGCAAGACTACAATTTTCCATCGTGCATCACTTGTCTGAAGTTCTTTTTCCAGCCATTCCTTTTGTGACCACAGGTAAAAGAACTCCCGGTTACTGTCGAGCAAAAAGAGTTGCAGGTCATTATACCTAAGTGTATACACTTGATTGTCGCCTACCATGGAGTCTTGAAAGTAGGAGAATACCAATGGGAAACGACGTTCCAGTTTGCGGATGGCATATTTCAGGTATTCATGATTACCGGTTACATTTAAAACAGGATAGTACTGCCCGATGGAATCAAGACCAGAGAATGTTTCTGCCCAGTATGAATCCATAGGACGTTCAGTCAGGTCACCTCCAAAGACAAAGAATTCTGTTTTAGGATGTGCCTGTAATGCTTCTTTCAGGTACTGATTGGCTTTTCCGTTTATAGTATCTTGCACGTCGCCTACATAGATGAAGGAGTAATCGTTACGGGTGGTCTGGTTATAGGTATGGAAATTGTACCATGGAGAATATTTTCCGTTGTTACTTACCCGGTAGCTGTAAAAGGTAGCTGGTTTAAGTGAGCGTAAGCGGGCTGTGTAATAGGCAGCTTTGCCGCTACGTGACTGGAACACTTCTCCCTTTGCTTCTATCCGTAAAGTATCTTTAGCCAGAGTGTCGATTAACTCTACAAAAGATGAAGAGGCAACTACAGAATCGTATTGCCAGCTGATGTTACGTGAAAGTTCTTCTTTGTCTCCAAATGTCAACAGTACTCTTCCGGGAGCGTTGAGTGGTAGATAAGCCGGTTCTTCCGGATTACCAAACCATACATGCCAGCGGGAATGAACCCAAAAACCTAATACAAGTAAAATGAGGACGGAGACTCCAAGGGTGATACGTTGTTTTTTCTTCATCTTTGTTTGGTTTAGAAGGCAAAGATACGAAGTTCTCCAAATTTATCGTTATTTTTGCCGTTCAGTATTTATAAAAAGGTGAGAAATGATGAAGAAAGAATTGTTTTCCAATGTATTGTCACTGGTTTGGAATTTATTGCTTGTTTATGTATGTTATACATTAAGCCGGCTGGTGTTTCTATGTGTAAATTGGGATACATTTAGCGAGCACTTGACTTTTGGATATGCCATGAGCCTTTTCGGGGCAGGTATTATTTTTGATACTACTGCCATCCTTTATAGTAATGCTTTATTTATTTTGTTGTTCTTGTTTCCTTTACATTGGAAAGAGACTCCTGTATTTTATAAGATTGTACGCTGGGTATTTACCAGTGTAAATACCTTTTTCCTGATAACCAATCTAATAGACTGTGTGTATTTTCGTTTTACCGGAAGACGTACTACGATGACGGTTTTGCAGGAATTTCGGAATGAGGGAGACGGGAAACTAACTTCTATTTTTTTAGATGAGTTTGCTACCTATTGGTATCTGGTATTGTTGGCTGCTGTGCTGTTTTATGTAATATATAAGCTGTATCGCTCGCCTAAGGTTCCTGTGAAACAGAAAATGCCTTATTATGTGGTACAACTGGTAACTCTGTTGATTGCTATTCCTTTTACAGTGTTTGGTATGCGTGGAGGTATGACTACCGCTACTCGTCCTATTACCTTGAGTAATGCCAATCAATACGTAGAGCGTCCTTTGGATGCGGGTCTGGTGTTAAATACACCATTCTCTTTGTTCCGCACGTTGGGGAAAGCGACGTTTGTCATTCCTGATTATTTGCCTGAGGCAGAAGCTGTTGCAGCTTATTCTCCAGTGCGTTTCCCTGCCGATCCAACTGCTTTCCGCCCGATGAATGTAGTGGTAATTATCTGGGAGGGATTCAGTAAACAGCATGTAGGCTCATTGAATCCTCAGCTGGAAAACGGGGCTTACAAGGGTTATACTCCTTTTATTGATTCATTGCTGGCAAAGAGTCTGACTTTTCAGTATTCATATAGCAATGGCCGCAAGAGTATTGATGGGATGCCGTCGGTATTGTCGTCTATACCAAGCTTTGTAGAACCTTTCTTTTTGACTCCTTCGGCTTTGAATGATGTATCCAGCATTGCTGGTGAGTTGACCAAAAACAAGGGATATTCATCTGCTTTTTTCCATGGCGCGATGAACGGTTCAATGGGTTTCCAGGCTTTTGCCCGTTCCGTGGGTTTCCAGAAATATTTTGGTCGTACCGAATATAATGAGGACCCGAATTACAATGGCGATGCGGATTTTGACGGGACTTGGGCTATTTGGGATGAAGAATTCTTGCAGTTCTATTGTGACCGGATGTCGGAAATGAAAGAGCCTTTTGTCACATCTGTGTTTACGGCCACCTCTCATGGTCCTTTTGATTTGCCTGAACGTTATAAAGGCAAATTTCCTACGGGAGATGATCCTTTATTTGAAACGGTGGCTTATTCTGATTATGCCATTCAGCGATTTTTTGAAAAGGCCGAAAAGCAGCCTTGGTTTGAAAATACGTTGTTTGTAATTACGGCAGACCATACCAGTGGAAACTGCTATCCGGAGTATGTGACAGATTTAGGTTATTATAATGTGCCTGTCATTTTTTATGCCCCTGGGCTTCCAGAGTTGAAGGGCTTGGATAAAGAGAAGATAGTAGACCAGATTGATATTATGCCTACAGTGTTGGGCATACTTGGCTATGATCGCCCTTATGTGGGCTTTGGGCAGGATGCATTTCATACACCTGCTTCAGAGAAGTTTGCTGTAAATTATTTGCCTTCAAGTGGCATCTACCAGTTCCTGAAAGGTGATTATCTGATTCAGTTCGACGGAGAAAAAGTGATTCATGCCTATCGTTTCCGTACAGACGTGCTGATGAAGGACGATGTGAAAGACAGCATGCCGCAGGAAGTGCGGAAAGAAATGGAAACCCAGTTGAAGTCAATTATCCAGCAGTATATGCAGCGGATGAACAACAATGAGCTGGTTTATAGAGAATAACTCAAAACAGCATATAAAAAGTAAACCGGACTTTCACGAGGCGAGAACCTCTGAAAGTCCGGTTTACTTTTTATATAAAGAATGAATTAGTTCTTGTTGGCACGTTTACGTTCCGTTTCGTCCAGAATGACTTTACGCATACGCATGCTCTTCGGAGTTACTTCCACGTATTCATCTTCCTTGATGTATTCCAGTGCTTCTTCCAGTGAGAAGATAACCGGCGGAATGATACGGGCCTTGTCGTCAGAACCAGAAGCACGCATGTTGGTCAGCTTCTTTGATTTGGTTACGTTAATCACCAGGTCGTTTTCATGAACGTGTTCACCTACCACCTGTCCGGCATATACTTCGTCTTGCGGATAGATAAAGAACTTACCGCGATCCTGCAGCTTGTCGATGGCGTAAGCAAAGGCAGTTCCTGATTCCATGGCAATCATTGAACCGTTGGTACGGCGAGGAATGTCGCCCTTGAACGGCTGGTATTCCTTGAAACGGTGAGCCATGATGGCTTCTCCCTGAGAAGCAGTCAGCACGTTGGTACGCAGACCGATGATACCGCGTGACGGCATGTCGAATTCAATGTTTACACGGTCGCCCTGAGTTTCCATGGATACCATTTCACCTTTACGGCGGGTTACCATATCAATCATCTTGCTGGCAAATTCTTCGGGCACGCTGATGGTCAGTTCTTCAATCGGTTCGCACTTCACACCGTCGATTTCCTTGAAGATAACCTGCGGCTGTCCTACCTGAAGTTCGTAGCCTTCACGACGCATGGTTTCAATCAATACAGACAAGTGGAGTACACCACGTCCGGAAACAATCCATTTTCCGTCTTCGTTTTCCGTCTTGCGTACGCGCAGCGCCAGGTTCTTGTCCAACTCTTTCATCAGACGGTCGTGGATGTGGCGTGAAGTCACGTATTTTCCTTCCTTACCGAAGAACGGAGAGTCGTTGATGGTGAACAGCATGCTCATGGTCGGTTCGTCGATGGCGATAGGTGGCAGCGGTTCCGGATTTTCGAAGTCGCAGATGGTATCACCGATTTCGAAGCCTTCCACACCGATGATGGCACAGATGTCGCCAGAAGATACAGATTCTACTTTCTTGCGGCCCAGACCCTCGAAGGTATGTACTTCCTTGATTTTAGATTTCACCAATGTACCGTCGCGTTTAGCCAGGGTGATGTTCATGCCTTCTTTCAGCGTACCTCTGTGCACGCGGCCTACGGCGATACGTCCGGTGTAAGAAGAATAGTCAAGTGAAGTAATCAGCATCTGCGGAGTTCCTTCCAGCTGTTTCGGAGCCGGAATGTATTTCACGATGGCATCCAGCAGCGGAGTGATGGTGCCGGTCGGGGTTTTCCAGTCTTCACCCATCCAGTTGTTCTTGGCAGAACCGTAGATTACCGGGAAGTCCAGCTGGTCTTCTGTGGCGTTGAGGCTGAACATCAGGTCGAACACCATTTCATATACTTCTTCCGGACGGCAGTTCGGTTTGTCTACCTTGTTTACCACTACGATAGGTTTCAATCCAATCTGCAGGGCTTTCTGAAGCACGAAGCGGGTCTGCGGCATCGGACCTTCAAAAGCGTCCACCAGCAGAATACATCCGTCGGCCATGTTCAAGACACGTTCCACTTCTCCACCGAAGTCGGCGTGTCCCGGAGTATCGATAATGTTGATTTTTGTACCGTTGTAATTGATGGATACGTTTTTAGAAAGAATGGTTATACCTCTTTCACGCTCCAGGTCGTTGTTATCCAAAACCAGTTCACCGTTGGTCTGGTCGTTGCGGAACAGGTGTCCCGCCAGCATCATCTTGTCCACCAGAGTTGTTTTTCCGTGGTCAACGTGAGCAATAATGGCAATGTTTCTAATGTCTTGCATACTATACCTATATATAATTGTGTGCAAAATTACTGTTTTTCAGCGAAAGGCGGGTATTTTATGCAGGGTTTTTATATTTTTTGGCGGAAACTGGACTGCAGATGCCGGTCTTCATGGGGAAGAAACTTCCGTCAGGGCTTTCAAAGGAATTCTTCTTCCGGGTATGAAAAAAAGATGTAAAACGCTTGTAGTCTGAAAGATTATGCTTACCTTTGCATCCGCAAATCAAATTTATACATTTTAATAAATAGTCAAATTATGTATTTAGACGCAGCTAAAAAACAAGAAATCTTTGGAAAGTACGGAAAGTCTAACACTGATACTGGCTCACCTGAAGCGCAGATAGCATTGTTTTCATACCGTATTTCTCACCTGACTGAGCACATGAAGCTCAACAGAAAAGATTATAGCACTGAAAGAGCTTTGACAACTTTGGTAGGTAAGCGTCGTTCTTTGCTGAACTACCTGAAGAGCCGTGATATCGAAAGATACCGTGCTATTGTTAAAGAACTTGGTCTTCGTAAGTAATCCGTTACTTGCTGCAGGCAAAAAAATAAGCCGCTTTTCCTTCAAGGGAGAGCAGCTTATTTTTTGTACCCTCGTCGGGAATCGAACCCGAATCTAAAGTTTAGGAAACTTATAACCTATCTTTGATTATCAGCCTTTTACAAGGGCTTTTCCATTTTTTGTAGAACTATTGTAGAACTTCTGCATTTTTTTGAAATCCCTGCCCCTTGGAAAGCCCAGGGAACAGGGATAATGCAACACCGATTTTCAGATCGGTGCACAAAGATAATCATAATTTTGTAACTATAAAAAAATGCCAAAGATTATCTACATTTTTTCTTATCCTTAAGTTCAATGTATTCCGTATATACTATTTTGGTGTGAGGATTGCTACTGATTATCTCCTGTCTGATTGCTTTTGTACCCCAACGGAAAAACCACCATTTTTTAGGAACACGGTGTACGATCTGAACCAAAGTATCAACGCTGTTTATATTAAGCTCCAGTTTCCTGTCTGGATAAAGAACTCCTTTTACTTTAACCCATGGATCCATCCAGTCTATAGCCTGGATCTTAACAAATGAAGTATCTCTGTATATTATGCTGTCACGAACAGATGTGCTAATATCAATATCCGTTTCTGTTGCAGTAGTTGAAGCAGCCTCCAGCCTTTTTACTTTTATATTCAACTGATCAATAGTCTGCATAAGATCCGAACAATGTTCCTCCAGCTCTGATTTACTCAGTTCAAGTTTCTGAACAGATGCTGCTGATTTACCAGCCTCTGTTTGGTAAAACTCAATCTTTTCCATCAGTGCTTGCTGGTTTCCAGATAGCCTTTCTTTTTCGTCTTTCAGCTTTCCTACATAGGAAAATAGTGTAGTGGAAACAATTCCAAGAACCACACATATTATAATAAGGTATTTGTTCATCTTGAAAAGAATCTAATAATACCCTCAACATGCGTTCTTACAATGGCATTCCTGCCATCAGCAGACTGTAGATATTCTACATCATCTTTATTATCCATGAAAAAGTTCTCAGTAAGAACTGCTGGGCATTTTGTCTTTTGGAGAATATAGAAGTTTTCCTCCCAATCTGGATCACCATCTGAGTATTCGTCCTTTCTTAATTTCTGCCCTTTCATGTTATTTTCAGCAGCATCATACAGGCATGTAGCGAGATAATCAGCTTTTGTTTCTCCCTTAGATGTGTAAGCCGACCATCCTGTAGCTGTCATCCATTTACTTCCATCCCCAGCAGCATTGCAGTGAATAGAAACAAGGATAACATTACTTGTGCCATATTTACCGCAAATTTCATTTACCCTGCGTGCCCTTTCGGTTAAAGAGACATCTATATTCTCTTTTACGATCCTTTCAGCTTCATATCCCAGCTTTTTGAGTTCACGCACAATATCATCTGCGATTTCACGTGCAAATTTGTATTCAAGAAATTTTCCATCTGGAGATCTTTTACCTCTGGTATTTTCTCCGTGTCCGTTGTCAATAAGAATTTTTTTCATTGATTTAATCTGTGATAAAAGTCTAACTTAATGTTTTCATAAACAGCAGAAACATTTGTATATGCTCTACCATTGTTTGCTCCAGCTTCATTGTATAGCTCATCCTCTATAACCTTAGCAACCCATTCTATCCATTCTGGATTACAGTATTCTGACAACTTTTTACCTCTATACCTGTAAAAATCAAATCTACTGTTCCTGTCATTATATAGATTGGTTAGCAATTTTCGGATCTTTGCTTTTGTGGCTTCTTTATCAATGATATGATTTTCCTCTCTGATTTTTTTTATCATTCGGCAAACTTTCTCTGTTGCAAGATCGAAATAAACGCCACTGGTATTTTTGATCCTTAACTGTGTTTCAGGCATAAGCCCCTCTGCAATATCAACCATTGCCTCACCGTTTCTATTTGCAGTCTGCTGCAATGTTTCAAGCTGAGCTGAGAAGTCTTTTATTATTTGCTCAATTATGCCTTTGAACCACTTAAAGGAAACTATCATCAATGATGCTGAAAGAATAAGGAATATTGAACAGACTATAGTCATAAATCCAAATTCCGAAATTCCTTGTGCAATTTTCAAAGTGCTTTCTACTTCATTCATCTATTCCTCCTGTGTTTACTCTTTTTGTAAAACTCAAAATTAGATCTATCATCTTGTGTTATTTCAGAGTTCGGAGAAAAGAATTTGAATCCATACATATTACCATATCTGACAACTTTAATTATTGCACGAAAAGGGAATTTCCTATTTGGATCCATAACCGTATCTTTCAATTTTTTACTATCAGTAAAGAATGCAGATCGGTTAACTCCATCGCCATAAGCAATTAGAGTTCTGGTGCCATTCTCTGTTTGAGCCTCCTTACACCCAGTAAATACTGTAACCTCATTGATTACAGCATCTACTGAGGTATATTCACAATCAAAAAGATCATCGTTGACTACTTCGTTTTCCTCAAAATCTACAATCATAAATCTGTAGGTATATTATAGGTTTCACAATCGGCATCTACCATAGATCTGATAGCCAGCCTATCCCTTAAGAAGTTCTCATAAGGAATTTTTGCTTCCTCTGACATGATACCAAGAACAGCACTCTGGTATTCATTCATAAGTTTGCTTTCTGTTTTGGCAGGATATTTTGCAGTAAGTAGTGTGCTGAAAATGTTGTCCGCTGTTTTAGGGTATTCAACACGTACACTATCATACTGCCATCTTTTGCCTGTAGCTTCTTCCTCCAGTAACGTGATAGCAACACCACCATGTTCATCTTCAACAACAGATACCTCCTTGATATTGTGATTATATAGGAATGTACCTTGACCGTTGTTCAGTTCGTCAATTACTACTGGTTTTTCTTTTGCCAGTAGTTCTGTTGATAATACGTTTGTTTCCATTTTTTATGCAATTATTAAAAATAAACTTACTATGCACCTCAGAACATCTGCTTATCCAGCCATATTCAGATGGAAATAAGTGCTTTATTTTACTCATATCATCTATCTCATGTGTTCTTGAAATCTTATTGAACTTTGCGTAAAATCTTTTTAGAATGCTTTTCCTCAACAGTATTCCATAATGGTTTTGTACAAATCCAACGAAATCAATACCACGAGAATCAACTGGAAATATCTGCCAGTTAGGTTTAATCTCAACTTTCAATTCAGCAGCCAGATACAAGCCCATCATATCAAGTATATTATGAAGTTCGTCCTTGCTACCCGACAACACCACTATATCATCCATATATCTATAGTAATATTTAACCTTTAGATCTTCCTTGACAAAGTGATCAAAATAAGCCAGGTATAAATTAGCCAGGTATTGACTTGTATAGTTCCCTATAGGCAGACCGACATCTTTACCGTTACTATCAATGATCTTATCCAACAGTCTTAACAACTGATCATCTGCTATTGTATAGCGGATAATTTTCTTAAGGCACCCATGATCTACATTATCATAGAATTTCCTTATATCTATTTTCAGACAGTATTTAGTACCTCTTTTGTCAGATAATAGAGCCTTATTGACATCTTCCATACATTTGTGTATTCCTCTCCCTTTGATACAAGCATAAGTATTGCTTATGAGTATATTAGTCCAGAACTCACCAAGCACATTTATTATGCAGTGGTGAACGATCCTATCAGGGAAAAATGGAGCTATCATAAATTCTTTCTTTTGGCTCATATATTGTTTTAATACGATACTCACCTGGTGAAAATGTTTCATCCTTAAGAGATGTATATAGTGACATAAGATTTTCCAACAGATTATCATTAAAGCGTTTTATCTCAGTTCTATCACGTTTTCCGAGTTGAGCTTTATATTGCGCATTAACAATATTTCTGCTATCATATATCAAATGATATACGTTCCTGAGCTTTTTAGAAGTTTTTCTCAGTAACGGAGTATCATCAATATCAGAATACTGAATAAACCTTGTATTACTACTATATCCCATTGTGCCGTTGGTCTAAATTGGAGTTTTCGACTATGCTACTCACACCGATCTAATTCGTATTATTTTACCAGTTATCAGCGTACCGATAACCCTTGTGTGGTAAGGTAGAAGCGATCACAGTATATTGTTTTAAGTAAAATACCACGGTATAAGCGGAACCCAATGTTCGCATTCGCATTCGAGGAGCGATTATTCGTATTCAGATAACCGAACCCCGCATTCGTACCATTATTCGCATTAGCAGACAGGAGGGCACCCCTGATCACTTCCACCAATATTTTCAAATTTTCAAGTCTCTATATTTTTCGTTGCCCCGTGTTTTGCAGTCCGTTAAAAACGGCACAAGCGGAACCCAAGGGACGCATTCGCATACGAGGAGCGAAGATTCGTATTCAGATAACCGAACCCCGCAGTCGTACCAGTAGTCGCAGTAGCAGACAGGAGGGCACCATACCAGCCTGGAGAACTCCAGCCTGAATCATCTACACAAGTATAGAAGTAATCACAGAACCCCTTGTTACTTGAACCTCCAGTAGTATTGTCTGGGAAAGTATATCCTTTCATAGACATGGCAGAAGTAAGGATATACCCGTCTTTACGTGGTAAATCAGTCATGGCTACATATCCATCAGGGATAGCTGTAGAAGAATCAGAATGTGAAGTGAACTTTGTCGGATCCTCACACAGGTAAGCTACACTCTTATCAGTTCCATGGTGAACGAGAACATCATCAGCAAGCATCCAGAGATATTCAAAAGGAGCCTCCAGTCCTCTGTAAGATGTTACCTGAATAACCTTATCACCTCCAGTCCAGCCTTTGATTGTGTATGAAACCTTTCCTGTATTGTTGCCAAGTACTGCAGTAACACCACAAGGTACAAAAGGTTTGTAACCTCCCCATGTATTCCATTGACCGCCATCCACCGTGCAACCATTACCAAGTCCACCTTGATGGAAACCATCATCAGTAAGGCTTTCATTGTATGCGTCCTGGCAGTGTAAAGATGCGTATTCAATTCTTTGCAACCAGGCTATTTCATTGTACGCCCTGTATGCACCGATATGAGTACCATGTTTACACCATGGTCTGACTGTTGCCTTTGATACAGAAGTACGAGCCATTCCGAGCTGAGAATTATATGTGCCATCTTTTGAAGCATCAGATGCACCAGAACCTCCCCTGAATTGAGCAGCATTATCTTTCAATTTCACAATACCATTTTCATCACGTGCGATCTCATTTCCGTTCCACGTTAACCAGCATCCAGATACAGCCTCACCAGTTGTAGTGTCCTGTGTTGCGAACCATGGAGAAATAGCCTTTTTCTCCATCTTAATAAACCCAGGCAAAGGGTATTCTGAGATAGCATAGATCCATTTCGTTCCAGAAATTTCAATCTTAATATAATACTCTGGCTTTTCAAGCATTACATTACCATCAGTACTATCAATGATAGCTGTTGCTCCACTTTCCTTTTTACGGCTATCGTTCTGGTGAAGATAGTATTTCACGGATCCATCCGTGTTTTCTACATATCGTCTTAATTTCGCCTGAACAGGTAGTGTTCTGTGAAGATCCAAATTACCAACTCTTGTAAGTTTGTAATCACTACTTGTAAAGTCTCCTTGAACGCCATACCACTGATCATACGGATATTGCGGTTTGGTTGATCCACTTCCTAAAATTAGTCCCATATTTTTTATTTTTTGATAGTTTCACCTGCACCCCAGTAAATTTCAAACTTTTCAAGATCTATAGCACCTGGAGATAAACTAACTATAGATCCTGGCGTCCAGTCACCAATAGGAACTGGGAAATCCCCATCCTCTTTATCGCAAATCAGTTTACACCTGATAAGCACATTTGTTTCCATTGTGTTCTCTTTTGGTCTAACAAAAACAGAAAATGGAGTACCAGAGAGACTAAACCCATTATCAAGGTTTTCAATCTTTCCTTTTGATTGTATTCTTAAACTATACATTGTTGCATCCATATCAATTTACTTAGTAAACACTGCAAATATAATAAATCTGTGTCTGACAAACACACTTTTACACACAAACTTTGTTTTTTCAAGCAAACATTCTACATAAATTCACCTCCTTTCAATATAATGTAAATTACTAACAACTGTAATAGTTGCCCTATAATTCCTCCCATTATGGTAGCAATGAGATCCAGCCAATCCCATTTACCACCATATTGTTTGTCCTTAAATTCCATTCCTACAGCTAACCCTGTTGCAAATAGAATTGTGAACAAGAAAGCACTTGGTATAGCATAAATAAAGTGCTTTGGTCTGTTACTTTCTAAAAACCATTTCATAATCATTTCATATTATAGTCCCAATCTGGCGCAAAAATCACAAATTCACAAGATCCATCATTAGCGGAGGCATCATCTGATAGTAAAACATCGAAGTATGAAGATGTTTTTGAATACAAGCAAGCCTTAACAGGATTGCTTCCACCCCATATAGCACCATAACCAGTAGCCATAACAGTATATCCGCTTGGGCATGAAGAACAGTAAACACGATATTTACCAGTTCCTAATCTTGAAACGCTAAATACGCTTGACAAGCTACGTCCATCGTAATAAGTTCCAGATAGTGAAGCACCTGAGTTAGTTCCGTTAATCTTACCTATAGCAAGTATTCTTGCATACCGTCCTTTTGCACCACTTTTATAAAAATCTTCGTGCGAAAACCTACTTGTTATATCCCATCTTCCTTTTTTTGATGTTGCTGTTGAGCCAGGTTCTTCAAAGCAAGTCATTTCTACGACTTCCTGCGGTTTTACTACTGCATAATAATCAAGCCGGCTCCATGACATTCCATCTTCTGCTGTAAAGCTATATGCTCCTATCATATAATCAGCACCACCGAAAGGGCTACTATTGTATAGTCTGCATACCTTACCAATATCATCTGCATTTTGTCCCATGCTGATATATTTAGTAGATGTTACAGATGGCAGATAGAAGATGTTAACATCTGAAAAAGCTCCAGAAAAACCTGTAGATAATTGCATTGTACCTTTGACACGAACAACGCCATTAACTCCATCCAGATAAACGCTTCCATTCTGAGCTTCCAGCCTGTTATTCTTAAACACCCATCCTGCTATGTTGGCATTCTCAGCAAGCAATAGATCAGTTGCTATAGATTCAAACTGGGCACCGAAATTATTCCACTTACTTGTGTTTGTAGGAATTACACCAGTGAAAGTACCAGCGTCAATCCTGGCAACATAATACACTCCATTGTACTTTACAACATCTAACCTGTATTTGGTACCATAGTATGTTTTACTGCTATCATAAACGCCTCTGAATACCGTTGCTGGGCTTTCTCCCTTTTGTCCCTTATCGCCAGGTTCTCCCTTGTCTCCTTTTGATCCAGTTACACAGATAGGTGCAGTTGTTGTAGAAGTACCGTTTGTGTATGTAATTACCGATCTCGTCCAGATATACCATTTATCTTTCCATGTAGGTCTTGTAGTGCTCCATGATCCATTTAATAGTGAAGTAGCTGAACTTGATAGATAATATTGTTCTACTATAGTCTTTACACCATTACCAGGGGATCCAGTATTTCCCTTTCCTCCTGTTATACATGCTGCCTTAGTTGTAGTGCTTGTACCGTCCGTGTATGTTACCTTTGTTCTACTCCATATATAATATCCATCTTTCCAGGCTGGAGCTGTTGTTTGCCATCCGCTTGTAGGTGCTACACTATTAGATGTACTTTGCGCATATTCAACATCTGTAGTGTTAACTCCTACACCTGGCTTTCCATCTATACCATCATAAGGATTTACCCTTATAGGAGTGCTCCAATGTTGTATCAGTTCATCAGCAGTACCTTGCATTATTTTCTCAATATCTGATACAGGCAAAGCACTATCAAGCAATCTAACATCATCAAACATTGAGCTGGATCCAAACATATTATCATCATAAATGGCAAATCCATCTATCTTTTCATTGACTGATCCGTAATTATATTGAACTCCATTTATAAATACAGTAACAGTTTTATCAGAAAATCTTAATGCTACATGAAACCATACCCCAGGAGTTGTATTGATTGTGTTTTCAACATATTCACGACCATTATATCCGTTCAGCATCCATTTCACATACTTTTGATCTGTTTTCATCCAGAAGCACAAAGTAAAGTTCTTTCCAAAAGGCAGATCGTAAGGTATTCTACACTCCTTTTCATACGACAAGTCAAAAACATAACGATTTCCATCTTTTACAATACATTCTGGCTTATTATATGTTGCCATATACTCACCTGTCTGATCCATTATCCTTAATTCCCCCCTGTTCTGATAATCAGTCTCAGATATAGGGTAATTAAAAGATGTTCTATCTACAATTCCAGACTTTTTAGCCATAGTACACCAGACATATTCAAATGCACCAGGTTTAGGCATTTCAGTACTCCATCCTGCTGGATTGGGTGATGATAGATCTATAACTGGAGGTGTAGATGTAGATCCATTCTTTGAGTACCTATATTCATAATAAACGCCAGATTCAGCATCAGTTCCTCCTGTTCCAGGATCTCCCTTGATTCTACTCCAGGTATAATCTGCTGGGTTATCACTGTCTTTTTTCTCAAAGTCTGTATATTGTCCGATATACGCACCTGGCGTTTCTCCATTGTTTGCAGTGAAAGACAAACCACCATTATCACTATATTTGATATGAAGATATGACGTTTTCCCATCTTCACCAGGTTTACCAGGTGTACCATCTTCTCCTTTTGTATCATTCCAGGTGTAATCTGCTGGGTTATCACTGTCTGATTGCGACTGGTTTGCAAGAACTCCCATCCACCTACCAGGTACTTCTCCATTTCCATCAGTGAATGTTTTGCCACCATCATCAGAATATTTGATATGTAGATAACTGCTTTTGCCATCTTCTCCTTTTATCTTACCTACATTCGTCCACCCTGATCCATCCCAAATATAAAGATTCTCACCAATGATATAGGCATCACCTGGCTTATTATCAACTACAGGTAACTGTGAAACATCATCTTTACTACCTTTTATAGTGATACTTGTACCATCAGCACCTCTTACCCTAAATGGAGATCCCCATGATCCACTGTTAATATCAGCAGCAGACTTGATACTCATCCAAACAACGCTTTCCGTTGATTCTGTGTGCCATCCATTTGTATTTCCTGCTCCAGTAGGAGTGTTTGGTTTTTCCTGGCTGTCATTATATGTGTAGAATATAGAGTTACCCTTTTCTCCAGGAGATCCCTTAGCTATGAGCTGCCAATAAGTTGAGTTTGTAGGTAGTATTCCCATACTCGGCTCATTGTTTATATATCTGTATGTGCATACTTCGTTAGATGCTTCATAACTTACTTCATCCCCCTTATAGTACACATATTTGCTGTTATATGTACCTCTATAAACTCCTATATGAGAAACATCGCCACTATCAGACAAAAGTCTAACATTATGCAATGTTAGTTGCTTTCTTGCAGTCACATTCCAATCTATAGAGCTTGTTGCGTCACCTATCCTGAAAGCATTTCCATCAAGATCCAAGTAACACTCACCATCAGACGTTATTATTTTACCAGTAGTAATTGTATTACCGTTTATCCTGGTGAAACCGTATGTTGTAACAAAGTCCCTAAAATTATCATCAGCCCTCAATGATGATAGAATACCTACCTGAAAATAGTAGTTGTTCGGATCTTCAACTGGTTCAAACTTCAACTGTTCACGTGTAAGATACCAGGTACCTGTTGTTCCTTTTTTAGAGCATTTTGCGAACAGGTAATAACCGCCTGATTCAGACATTGTGAACTCAGCACCAGACATATTCCACTGTTTAATCTCAGCCTCATCAATAGTCAAGTGCGCCAATATTCCAGACGTTGCATCAAACCTGTTAGGAAGTCCGTTAACATTAGGATTGAAAACTACATCAACAAGTACAAACTGCTGGCTTTTAGATCCTACAGTCAACATGTTTGTATCAATGGAGTTTGGGCGTATATTTTCAGGATCAAAGTAACCATCAGTATCATACACCATGGTTCTCAGTTCCTCTGTTGTACGCCATCCTCTACGTGCCTTATTAAGATCCCTCAGCCTGTTACTTTCAATCACTTGCTCATGCCCTATTACATCTATAACAGTCTGATTGATTATAGATATACTTGTAGTGTCGGACAAAGTAATGCTGTAGTCGTGCTTAAGCATCAGGTTCCTGCTTACTTTCTGGATCCTGATAGTCTTTTCAATTCCAAAGCGTTCATCCTTAACAGGTACATAATCACCTACTTTGAACAGGCATACATTACTATCGTCTGGAGTTGTTTCAAGGAAATATTTTCTGTCGAAATTAAGTACATACTGAGCCTTAGCCTGTGTACGTGGCTTAAATTCATTATACCCCTCATACCAGAGATCTTCTTCTGCATTCTGCTCGTAAGATTCAGGCAGATTTATATCTGTTATCTTATATGTGTCTCCCTCAGAAATCCTATAAGCCTCACTGTCTGTTGTAGGTATAGTTAAGCCTCTTTCATCCGTAAATGGAATTATAGTGAACAGCTTTTTAGCATGATCATAACCGTTCTTAGCAGCAAGTTCAAACTGTTGACCAGCAAGTTTTCCTGTTATGAATGTGATCTTTGCAGTCACATCTTGTATCAAGTACTTAGTTCCATTCTCATCTGATTCAGCAAGATCAAAGTCCATAGTATCGTCATAGAACGAGTTTGTATCAGCACCAAGAGCTGTTACAACACCAGTCCTTTTAGGATATATATCATCGTACTGAGCACCATCCTCATCACTACCCAAAAGATCCCTCAGATCTGCATCCTCAATGTATCTGTTATCATCATCATCTATACCGATCATTTCTGTTCCTGGAGCTACAACGGTACCATCATATAGCTTATGTTCTCTTTTGTTTAATCTCTTAGGATATGGAAGCTGTAACCTTTCTGAATAGTTTCTATAGTCCTTTCTGATATTGGTAGTTCCACCCTCAACCCATAGCCTTGTAATAATAGCCTTATCATCTACCTTTTGTTCTTTAAGGGTATATAAGCCATTACCTTTGCCCCATTCAAAATAATCATTACCGCCAGGAGGATTTATCCTTTCGCCAAACTTTCCTATATGTATGGTTCTTACACCGTCATTTTGGGTAATCTGGAACTCCAGGTTAAACTGATCCTTACTACATAACGCCTGTAAAACTTGCAAACAGTTCTGCCTTGAAAACTGAATAGTGCGAGGTTCTGTATCAGGACAATTAGCCTCATCGAATTTCCATAGCCCAGGATAGTCCCTGTTTACATTATAGATAATCACTTTTACAAAATCCTTAATGCTATAGGTGAGATCAAACGTACTTGAAGTAGATTTTCCATTAGCATCAGTATTTCTGTATAGGCTTTTCATAAGCTCATACATAACTCCATAAAAAACAGCATCATAGGTATAGTAGTCCTCAGATAGCTTTTCACGAGTTACCTTTGTTCTTATTGTGTACTCATCGCCATCAATTACGATCTTGTCACCTTTCTGAAAATCCATCAGTTCAGTTGATACGATATTCAGTTGTACCTGATCATCACCCATAAGAGTTATATTCTGTACCGCTGTTTTAACGGTACAGAAAGGTTCTCTTGACATCAACAGGATTTTTGATCCGTCTCTTTTTATCACTTCAATTTGTCCCATACTACAATAGCATTAGTGGAAAAACTTTCAATATCCTCTATTACGCCAGTAATGACAATATCATACTCACCAGGATCATCGTATGTATGTTCTACTGTTTTATTGTTTCCTGATACGTTGTATGTATGAGTTCCATCCCCCCAGTATATATTTAGCATACTGTAGGTAGTCACTGTAATTGAGGCTTCTGAATTTGCAGTATTGCTTATGTGTCTCAGAACTTTTTTTACAGGCTCATCCTCTATCAGTTTGAGCTTGAACGTACCGACCATAAGTTCATTATTATACAACCCCCATTTCTTATCAGGATCCACGCTATCATGTAGCTCAACCTCATATACAAGTGGTTTCACCTTTCCGTCATACTCAACGACAAACCTATGGTTCCCCTCACCATCAAACTCATCAAGAAAAAGATTAAGCCATTCGACAAACTTAGATCTGCTGGAGGCTTCAATGAAACATGAAAGCGTGATAGTCCTTTCCTTGAAACGAGGTCTTTTCTTATCCCTGACAATTCCATGGTAATTATCCCAGTCAACTTGTAGCGTCTCTTTACGTTCAAGCCTACCTACAAGCCCCTCAGAATCCGACACAAATACGCCAAATTCCTTAAAATTCTTCCCATTTATATAATACTCAACATCTGTACCCTGTTGCATCATAAGAACATCCTTATATGACTTTGCAACATTATATAGTTTCACTTCGTCTATTAACGCATAGCATCCAGATAGAGAACTTTCGTTTATTGACATTCCTACTGGAGTACCAGGCAGTGATTTATTATAAATTTCCTTATTACCCAGGTACACAGTTAGTATTGAACCTGATTTAACGAAACACAGGAAAATCCATTCATTAGGTGTAACATTTAACCACTGTTCTACATAGTTGTCTATTCCATTCATGTTTACTAACCATCCAATTTTATTAGTAGATGGTTTCACATACATTGATAGAGTAAAATCAGAGCTGAAAGGAATAGATCTTTCTGTAAGACACTCACCGTTCCCATTCATATCAAGTGATTTTCCACTGTTAGCGTCCCTACTAAATATGGCACCATTTGACAATGTAGCATCCGATCTGTTATATGAATAATCATAAGCCTTGTTACCGTCTGGATCATCAAAAGGCAAATACAGAACTAAATTTTTATCAATCATACCCTATATGTTTTTTTGTTATTATACTTTACTTTTATACCATCACCAATACACTGAACCCTGGAGTTTCCATACATATTTACCATAACCTGAGCATCTTTCCCAGCTACAGCTACTACAAGATCAGAATTATCAAAGGCATCTATGGTTACTATGGCATGATCTGAAACATTAACAGATACCTTAGAATTGTGCCTTATATAAATACGACTTACAGTATATCCATCATACTCCATCATGGATTTGCAGTTACCATTCAAAACAACGTCTGGCAAATTTTTTATGGATCTTTCCTCATCATCAACAAATACACCATACTGTTCACATTTACCCTTGAAATTATTCCTGATAAAATCTAAAGTTGGATAGTCATTGATAATACAGAAATCAATACCACGAACATATAACTTAGCAAGTTCACCGACATTAAGCCCTGGCTTAAGTTTCATTTGCCAAAGACGGCATAACCCTTTGTTAATTCCGTCATTCTTAAGTTCTTTTATTACGTCCATTAGCTTATACCTTGTGACAAAAGTGAGTTATCTTTATTTTCAATTCTTTTTAATGTGCTTTTAATCTCAGCGAGTTCAGCAGCAGAAGTTTTTGTATTAGCAGCAATTTCAGCTTGATAAACAAGTGAAGATCTCATAATCACTATCTGATCACTTTGATTGATAATGAAAGTGTTTAATCTTCCTGCTATAACGCCTCCTGTTTCCTCACTCATAGAAGTTACAGCACCTTTTAGAGGATCTGTATTTTCAGCAGCATCATCTTCTACATCTTTTATCCAATCTCCAACACTTTCAAGAGCCATATTAAAAGTTTCCCCAGCAGCATCTATCATTGCTTCAAATTTAGATTTTTCACTATCTGATAAAACTCCATCTTTCATGGCTTCCCCAAGATATGCCATTGCGTCATTTACGGCTTTTGCAAGGAACTCTCTTTTCAAAGCCTCTACAACAGCCTTTTTAAGAATATCCTTTGTTTTAGCTCCTAAGGCTTCTGCTGCATCTTCTCCCTGGCAGTAAGCATCAACAAGGGCATCAGCAAACTCATCAATAGCACTCTGAGTATCGGTACCAGCAAGAGTTTCAAGCATACTCCTTTCCATATCCTCAATCTGAGTATCTATATCTTTGATTGCTTCCTCCCAATCATTAATCTTACCCCAGTCTGTATCTTTCTTGTCTTTTTCTGCTGCGATCTGCTGCCTGATAGCCTCCTGCTGTTGTCTGAGGTTATCTTTCTGCAATTCATACAACTGAAACATATCTCCATTTGATTCTTCTTTTTCAAGAGCATATTTCAGTTCCTTAATCTGCTTAGTCAATTCTGCATATCGGACAAAATCCCAACTTTGTTGAGCGACAACCTTTTGAGCTTCCAGGGCTGCGATCTCATCTTTAATTGCCTGAACTCTCTGGTTGTGTGCTTGCTTTTCTTCGTCAGAGTAAACCCAGTATGTGTGTTCAGCAGCGTTCTGCAGTCGATCGAAAGCGTTTGATAGATTATCTATGTGTTCCTGGATATTCTGTATTTTTTCTTCCAGCTCATCATCATTGTTGAATAAGTTTGCAACAAACTGAACAGCCTGTAAAGCTATAGATATAGCAGCAAGGATAATACTACCTTTTTCTGCTGTCTGAATGGCTGCTGCCATTGCAATACCAGCGGTAGTTATACCTTGTAACATTCCAAGAGTTGCTTTTCCATTTTCTCCTATAAGATCACCAAGAACATCACAACTATCTATAGCATCATTGATAAAACCAAATACTCCCTCAGTAGAACTTGCAAGATTTGACCATTCAGTTTTTATCTGTTTTGAACTCTTTTCAGATCCAGATTCAGCCTTTTTGAACACATCAGACAAAGCATTTCCCATAGCCTTGAATGGATTCACATCAAGAACTTTCTTTTTTGCCTCATCCAGCTTATCAAGAACAGCCTTAAGATCCGCTGGATTCAGATCAAGATCAGAGGTATTCATTTTTTTCTGAATATCATTGATCAACTTATCAATCTGTTCAACAGTAAGACTATCAAGATCTGTGAATAGGTTTTTCCAGCTTTCGCTTTGCATGAGCATCTGAGCATTCAAAGCACTCAACGCCTCAGCTTCTCCCTGGTTCACCAGGTTAATACGTTCTTGATTATTCTCTTTAAGAGCCTCATTCCTTAATACAGCATACTCATCCTGGATCGCCTTTTTCTGTTCCTCATAGGTTCTGTAGTCATTTATAAGCCTTTCCTGAATTTCTTTCTGTAGCTTCTCATCTTCTTCTGTAACAAAAAGAGCAGCCTCCGACTGTTCATCAGCACCGACAAGTCCAGAACTACCATTACTCAACCTTTCTTTGGCATCAGCAATCGCCTCAATTTTATCAGCAAGACTTTGAGCCTGGCTAATCGCATTTGAAACTGATTCTTTGAAAGCGTCCATAGCTGTTTTAGCACCAGTAATTTCATTGTATTGCATATTAAGGGAAATCAGGTAATTACCCTCACCCTCAGTAAGCCCCTGGTTACTCTGTTTTTCTTTCAGCATGTTGATCTGATTCTGAACGAACTCTTTATATGATTCTCCATCTTTCAACAGCTCAGAGAAATGAGACCTGGCAACATCTTCGCCCATTGTTTTTACCCAACGGAAATACAAGTCATACTGTTTTTTCTTGTATTCTATTTCACCATCAAAAAGCTCATTCTGTGCATTAGTATAGGATTTATTCTCAATGCTTCTCCTTTCGTCAAACCCAGCTTTCTGATCATCAGTAAGCCCACCTTTCCCAGCATCTTTCCTGGCTTTTTCCAGTTCCTTTTCTTCTTTATCAATACGATCAAGATTCTGCTTATGCTGTAGATCAAGCATCGCTTTTCTTTTCTCATATCCCTCACTCATTACAGAGATACGATCTTCTTCAAGTTTCCTTTCTGCCTCCAGTTGTTTTCTGGATAACTCATCTGATTTTTGGGCTGCATTGTTATTTGATTTTGGCAGACGTGATTCAAGAGAATTTATAGTTTTTGTCAGCTCCTTATACTTTGAACTGTTTATCTCAACATTCGATCTTTCGTCCTTAAGTTGTTTGATCCTTGCGTTAATTCCAGCCTCAGTATTCAGGTTCTCTGTTTTCTGGTTAACAGCAGAATTGATCTCCTTTAGGGTAGAAAGAAGCTCATTAAGTTTGCTTGTGTCTGCATCTACCTTAACCTTTTTGGCGTTTATTGCGTCAATCTCCTTTTGAGTGTCTTGCGCCTTTTTATCAAGTTCCTCAAATGACATTGATACATAATCAACAGCCTCAGACGTTTTAGAACTATCCTTTGGTGCAGAGAAAGCTGAAAGCTGCTGAGCTACCTTTGAAATCTTATCTTGTGCTATGTTGGCAGAACTTACTACATCTGATAGATATTTACTCAGTGTGGATCTGAAACTATCCATTTCCTTATCTGTTGCCCCTGTTGATTTTGCAACAGCTTTGACGATCCTGTCAAGAGACTGATTAAAAGCGTCTGTGTAGGCTTCTCCAGTAAGTCCCTTTAACCTCTCAGCAGCATCAGTTGACATTGATTCTACAGCCTCCCAAACAGCTCCAGTAGTCTGTTGTATAGAACGAGCATCAACATCAACCACTTTAGATACAGAAACCCAGGCACCATCATATTGCATAGTCTCCTGAATATCCTTATACGTTGCATCCTTAGCAGCCTTTTTAAGTTCCTCCAGTGCATCAGTTTGAGACTGGATCATTTCTTGCATAGCCTGTTCCGTGTACTTCGCCTTGATCTTTTCTGCTGTGTTATTCTGTATCGCAGCAGTAAGTTCCTCATATTTCAACTTCTGAATATCCAGATGAGCATTTTCATCAAGCAGTGTCTTATTGTACTCTTTGCAAATGGCGTTTATTTTCTCAATAGCATCCTTATGTGTCTTAGTTCCTTTCTCTGCATTCTGCAAAACAGAAAACAACAGGTTTAAGTTGTCAATCTCCTTTTTTGTAGTGTCCTGAAACTCTCCCATTGCGTCTGTTGCTTCTTCCTCTGTTCCTGAGAAAAGAGTTAATACGCTAACCAGAGCACCAACGAGACCGATCACCCATCCTATAGGATTCGACATCATGGAAGCCCATAATGTTTTCATTGCAAGCGTGGCTTTCGTGGTTATTGCAGTCAACATTGAGGTAGTGGTTGCATTCGTAGCCTTTGCAACAGTATCAGCAGTTGTGGCAACAGTTGACTGTCTTACAGCAGCAGCTTCCAGAGCTTTTTTCTTTGTATGGAAATCAGTCTGAGCAGACAAAGCAGCCTTTCTTGCTATAGCCTGGTTTTCCTGAGCACCCTCCAGTTTCTTTTCGGCAGTGGCTATTCTTGTAGCGTCACCAGACTGTTTAGCCCAATATACCTCATACCTCGCAGCCTCAGTTGCTTGCATTGTAGCTATGGCTGTCTGTTTAGAAGCCTCCACTTTAGCAGCAGCAGCACTGACCTCTGCACGCATGGCATTAAGAGTTGAAACCTGGTTCTGATTCTTCTTTATCACCTCCTGTTCCAAAGCAGCACGATAAACAGCACTCTTAGCACTCAGATCCGTTTTACTCAAAGCAGCCCTCTGTTCAACAGAAAGAACACTCATCGCTACAGCCTCATAGTTTGCGCTTGAAGTCGTGAGATTCAAATTTGATAGATATTCCTGCTGTTGTGCTGTTAGTAGCTGCTGTATTGTAGCAATACGCAAACTCTTTACAAGGTTAGCATGTTCCTCAGCAGTTAACTGTTTTTGTAATGATATAGTGTGAGCCTCCTGAGCTGCTGTCATTGCCTTTGTCTGAGCAGACACCTGTCCACTCAACTGAGCATCAATTTTAAGTAGTGCTATTTTCGCCTGGCGTGCTGTATTATCAAGTAACGCTACACCAGTATATCCTTTGGTAACAAGTGTATTAAGTACTATGGCTGCCTTATAACTTCCGTATGCAACAGTAATAGCCTGTATAATACGCAAGATCTCATCATAATTTTCCACAAGACTAATTGCCCCCTGTATTCCAGACGCAAAAAGATCCTGGTTCTCTGTACCAATTTTATTCAGAGCACTATCCCAGGCATCACCAAGGTTAGAGATCATACCAGTGAGAGACTTACTTTGTTCCTGCATGAGGTTGTAATACACACCGCTTGAACTTGTCATGTTCTTGAAAGCCTGTTCTACTTCTGTAAATCCGACCTTACCCTCTGTTATTAGAGCACTAACCTCATCTTTTGAAACTCCTATAACCTTAGCCAGTTCCTCATAGATAGGAATACCACGACCAGCGAACTGTCTTATATCTACAGCATAAGCCCTACCTTGCGCCCTTAATGTTCCATACAGATAAGCAATTTCACCCAATGGAGCACCAACACCAGACGCTACATTTCCAAGCATCACAATTTCATCAACAACATTTTCTACAGATGATCCGTATGCTAACATCTGTTTTGTCGAACTTGCTATACCTTGAAGATCAAAAGGAGTTTTTGCAGCCGTAACAACAAGCTGATCCATGAGTGCCTTTGACTTAGTACCACTCCTTAGCATTGTTTCAAATGCTATTTCAAGTTGCTGGAACTGCCCACGTGTGGTTACTATGCTTTGCAATAGGCTACCCATACCTTGACCTACAAGGTATGATACGATATACTTAGCCCCATTTTGAGCCATATTCTGTAGCGATTGCTCCATCATAGCTGATTCTGCAATGGTGGTATTAGACACCTGTTTTATGTGTCTCTCCATAGCCTGAGCAGACACATTAAAATCATCTATATCAAGAGTGGCTTTGAATGCCAATGCTCCATTTACATTATCCATATTACATAAGCCCTTTTATATAATTCTTAATTTCTTCTTTCGTTTTCAACTCTACATGAACAGTTTCTTCATCTTCTTTCTCATCGTTTTTAGACGTTTCTATTTTCGGTGCGTCTGCAATGATGATTTGAATGTTCATCCAGGAAATACCCCAAAGCAGATAATCATAACTCCATCCATAAGCCTTAATAATTTCGCCACGATTACCCCAAGGGCTGTTTAGCCCTATTACTCTATCAGATTTGCTTTGGGCTTCGTCATTCCCACTTCCCTTATGGATCTGATAGAGGAGGTAAAACCCCCAGGATTCATCATCTGGCTTATTACATCAGATAGTTTTTTTAGCCTGGCTACAGTAAGGTGATTGATAAAGAACGTCTTAAGTTGTTCAACCTCCTTTGATCTCCTGTTTGTGATTTCAGGGCTGTTTATTACTGCAACGGCTGCTATTTCTGCCATAAGAGGTATATATTTGAATAGCTTCTTACTTTCCTGGATAGGCTGATCCTGTACTTCTTTCTCATTATATTCTATCTGTATATACAGTTTTCTTAGATAGTCTATAGTTCCGAGATACAAAGGTTTGATATGGAAATTTCTCATATACATATCAACCATTTTACCTTTATCTGCATCTGGTACCTCCATTACAGATACGTCCCAATCAACAGGGATCCTTTTATCTCTCCAGATTCTTGCCATCTTAGGGAATGTTCTATTCCACCACAAAACTCTCTTAGGAGGTTTTACTGGGTAAATCTTAAGAGGAACGGAAAACTTAACACCAAGCTGTAGAAGTGCTTCAATAGCCTTTTCTTCAAGTTCTAATCTTTCCTCTGTTGTAAGATCTTTTATTTCTCTTATTTCTTTCTGTTCCATAGTCTAAAGAATAAAGCCCCCCATCCTGGGGATAGGAGGCTGTTTTCTTATTGGTTTTTCACTACTCATCTGGCATAGTCGGATTTTCACTGTATGTTATAACACCGTTTGGATTTGCTGTTACATCAAGCAATGAAATACCTTTTGCTGAATAAGTAGTGTTTTTCTTTGCCGACACGGTGGCACAAGGAATGTTAAGTACAAGACCTTCCATCGGGAACACCTTGAAAGCAAGCTCAATATTCTTGACTGTTTCAGGTTCCGTATATGTGTTGTAATCTCCATCCGTACCTTTTTCTCCACCTTCAAAAGCAACCCTTTCATCAATAGATGGATCCATGATAGAGAAAACTAAATCAGATCCCTCCTTTGACTTCTGGATAATCTTCTTAGATGATGTTTCAGACTTGTGTGTAGTGATTGTAGCATCCTTATCTACAAACGTACAAGTGTCCTGGTACACATCTACAGGCTTCCAACCACTTTCGGGCATTTTCTTTGGATCAGTTTGGTTAATGGGAGCATAATACAATGCTTTAATTCCCACTGTTGATAATACTGGCATAATCTTTTAATTTTATGTTTTACTTTTGTCTTACAGTTATTTCAAGACCTAAAGAAACAAAGTGTTCATTATGGTTTTGTTCCTTGATAGGAGGATTGAGCTTACCTATAGTCCAGTTGTAGCCCTTACCTACCTCGCAATGATTCTGCAAAACCTCGATAACCTTTGCCCTTATGTCTATCAGTCTTTGGAAATTAGTACTATAAACAGACTTGCTTTTGTTTGCAATATCAGGAACATGAATGTTCACCTTGATTTCTCCGAACCTTACAGATCCCTCGCCATCAATAGTGTGAGGAACGATAACAACGCCCTCCTTTGCATAGTCGTTTCTTTCGTAACCAATAACTCCATTAATCATAGTCTTAACTTCGCTTTCCTGGAGTAACTGGTAAACTCTTACAGCTATTTCCTCAGTAGTTATCATATTCCAAATAATTCGTTTGCTTTACTTTTTGCTTTTTCCATCAATCTATTCATGGCAGCAGGAAAATCTTTCTTTGCTTTCAGTTCAGCAGGGAGGATAACATTGTACCCCTTAGCTTCAACATAGGCAGCGTAATTCATTCCAGCTACTATGATGAGTGAATATGTGTCTTGCATATCCTGGGCATACTTCATTGCAGTCTCCAGGGCAGCATCGGCACCTACTCCAGGCTGGTTTGTCCCACCATAGTAAACTATCTCTTTATTACGAACCACAGCATAACCAATGGAGTTTGTCAGATTTCCTGTCTGATCGGTGTAATTGTGCTGTTCCTTTGCGTACTTAGCAAGATCCTCACCAAGGTATTTCAGCATAAACAAAACTGCTTTATCCAGATTCCTCTGGAATGCTTCAACCTTAGCAAGTATTACACCGCTACCAAATTCAGGTTTTATCCCCATATCTCAATATACCTCCTGTTTAAGTTGTCAATTCCCTGTATAGAGAACTCATCAGTACCCCCATCATCAAACACAAGCATGATCTTTGTTCCGATAGATAGATCGCCTTTGAAATGCTTAGGAATAAATACATCATAAGTGTATGCGTATGTTATTCCATCAGTTCCAACATATTGTTTTGCTGGTATTGACTTGTCTATCTGGCATTCACAGCCTTTCTGCCATTCAGTATTATCCTGTTCCTGGTAAAATCCAGTCTCAGGATCCTGAACAGCTTCCTGTAAGATGCTATATTGGAAAGTACCGTTTGTTCTCATATTACCACAAGTTAGATCCGTCTGTTATAGATGAGACCTTGACAAACTCCGAAACGTCAAGACCGTTTTCACGGCAAAGATCTTTTATCCTATCCTCCAACTTTTCAACACTGTAGCCCTGTGAGGATTTTCCAAGGCTGTCATTTGTAAGCACTATCATTTTCTTAAGAACCTTGATAGCTGCTATAGCAATGCCAACCTTATCCTTTTCAGGATCATACTCACTGTCAAGATCGCTAACCTTAGCATCCAACAGAGCTTTCTGCAATGTCGTTCTACCTGGAACATAAGGATCAAGTTCACCAAGTAACGCTTCGTATTTTGTCAATGTCTCCATAACTTACTTTTCCTTTTCAAGTTCAACAACCAATGATTCAACCTGTTCCTCATTAAGTTTTGCTACAGCGTTTGATACGCCCTTAACTCCAGCATTCTGAGCAACAGGAGATCCGATAGCCTCCAGTGCAGTCTTTACGTCAAGCAAAGCATAATCTTTTCCTGACACATTCACCACTTCTGACTTATCCTCTCTTTTCTTTTCCTCATTGATTGCCGTAATCACACAAATACCACGTGATACGAGATCATTTACACGATCAAGATCTGAGACTTCAAGAGTTTCACCAACATTGTAGATTTTACTCCTGTTTGTTTTGTCCCTAAACTTCTTTTTTGTACAAAGAACAATTCCCATATTTTAGCCCTCCAATGCTATATTGTCAAATTCCTCTTTTGTACAATAGAGACGAGCTTCTCCATTATCAGTATCAGGAATTACTTCTTCATCGTAACCACGCACCTGTAAACATACGATAGCACCGATTTCAGTGATAAGTGGCAACAATCTACCAGAACCCTGTGTGTATTCTGCTGCTGTTTGACCAGTAGATTCACCAGTGATCCACTTAGCGATCCTGATACCGTTACCAGCATTGATATAATCAACGCCATCTTCCTCCATCAGCTCACTATCTTCAATAGCTGGCTGGATTTCACCGATAACACCAGCAGGCTTAATGCAGACAAAGTTGTGATTCCACGGATCAATAGAGTGACGCTTTCCGTCCTTATCAATACCCATCTTTCGTGTTACAACTGTAACAGGAGGTATCTGGTTTTCAGACAACAGAGATTCAAACTGAGATACCGTAACAGTCTGAGCACTCTTGTCCTCACCATGCACAAGCAAACGTGTAGTCTGATCCATACGCAACCAGAAATAAAGATCCTGGCTCATAACGATTTCCCCTGGCTCAATACCACGGTTTCTGAGATCGGCACAAATTGCAGCCAAAACAAGGATTGGTGATACCTTTCCTGCTTTTGTGTTTGCAGAAGTCCATGCAAACGAACTGATCAATTTATTTGATTCAGGCATCATGTAATCAACCTCATAAGTACGTCCACCTGGGTTGTTTACTTCTGGAGTGAATTGTGCTACTCCCCATCCAGAGAATGCAGACAAAAGAATGAAGTCCATAACGTCCTTGCATCCAAGATAAGCATCCTCAATTTCGTGCTTCAATGTTTTTTCGATCTGTTTTACCTTATCAGCTTCTTTCAAACGTGGATTTTCGTAAACCTCCATAAGTTTACGCAAGTCACGAGCTGGCATAGGGAACTTGTGACCTACACGTGGGATTTCTTTAGTCCAAATATCGAAACCATCAGAACGCCTCAATGGTGTAGGAGATTCATCACCGATCAAAGTAGCCATCAAACGCAAATTATATTTGCCGACAATAGCCTCAGCAGTCAATGACATTTGAGGTGTATTGTAAGTACACCACTGATCAGAATACATTTTCTGGAACAGTGTTACTTCACGTTCTGAGGCTTTATCAAACGTCTTTCTCCATGTAGCCAGGAGATCCAAAGGCTTTCCATCTTTATTAAGCCCACTAAATTTTTGATAAATAGATTTCATTTTCTAACCTCTTTTTCGTTAATAAGACTGAGTTAATTTCACATGAGGATTGTTTTTCAGAAAAGCACCTGTAGCATCTTTCTGTGACGCTGGGATAGGAGGAACACGCCTTTCGTACATTTCGTATTGCATTGTATCAGCGGTAACATCTACAGAAACTTCAAATTCGCTAACAAAAACATCAGCAACCAAAGCACTGTTAGACATACCTCTTGAAGCTGCGTTTGACGAACTATCAACAACTTCCTCAATTACATTATCCTTTGCAAGACCAGAGATCTCAGCAGAAAGATAAATCACATAATTTGTCCCACTCTTTTCAATTTTTGTAATTGACGGAGCAGCTTCAAACGTACCAGAGATCGCATCAGTTTTAAGTACCTTGTCTCCAAGTGCAAAGCACGGAGCATAGAACTCATCAACATACAGAGTGACTTTCTTTTTGTCCTCAGCATCAACTTCAAGGACTTTTGCAGTCTTGATAACCTGAACTTTTCTTGTTTTCTCATCCTTGATAGCAAGGGTTCCAGCAGGGATAGTATCACCTGGCATGAAATTCTGTTTTTCCTTATCCAGGTTAAATCCTCCCATAACCAATGACGGACTGCCAGTGAAGATCGGGCGTGTCCCAGTAAAAGAATCTGTTTTCCTTTTCATTTTACTTTTATTTTACGGTTATTGATTTGAGCAAATCATCAGCAGCTTCATCTATCTGCTTCTCACTTGCTGCTTTTGTACCCTCTGAATCAGCAGATACAAGACCATTTGTAATGAGATCCTGTTTGAACGAAGCAACAGCAGCATCAATATCCTCAGCGTTATCTGCGATGTTGAGCTTATCACGCAAGAATGATGGAATTTTGTGTTTTTCCATTGCATCTGAAATTGCTTTTGAACGCTGGTTTTTCGCCTTTTCATTCTTAAGCTCATCCAGTTCTTTCCTGATCGCTTTCAGTTCTTCGCTTTCCTGACCTCTTTTCCCAGATTTGCCACCTTTTCCACCTTTGTTTTCTTCTTCCTCTTCTTCTTCCTCTTCCTCTTCGGTTTCTTTCGGTTTCTTCTTCTGGCTTTTCTTGTTTACCCATCTTGTAGCCTCACCCTGGCTTTCTTTTGCCACCTCAGCTATTAGATTTGCAGTCGTTTCAATAGCCTCATCATCAGTCGAATCATCTTCAATGCTACCACCCATTTTTTCGGTTATCGCCTGGAGATACTTCTCTGAAAGACCTGTGTCTGTACACTTAGTCTTGACTTTTTCAAAGAGTTTTCTATTCATATACTTATAATTTATTGATATTGTTATTTCTATAACCGCAAAGATAGAAATAAAATCGGTAAAATGTGTTTGAGAAACACAGAAATTTAACCAGGTAAATTCACTATAAATCAGCATTTTGTGTTAACTGGGTAAATTTATACAGAAAAAAAAGTCGGTAAATTATTTGTTTTATTTAATAGAACAAACTATATTTGCAATGTGTTTGAGAAACACAGATAATAAATGCAACATTAAAAATAGATCGGATATGACACAAAAAGAATTTGAAGAAAGGACAGGGTTAAAGCTGAACGCTGAGGGATATGCTGAGGTAGAACAAATATACATGAATACAGACCTTGATAAAGATCTGTTTTGTAAATTATGGATTGAGAATCCTACAGCACTGAAAGAGATTGAGCGTAAAACTGTTCTTGTTCGTGAACTTTACGAGGAAAGAAAAAGTATTTCAAACTTTCTTATAGATCAAGCTGAGAAATGGAGCGCATCAGACCTGAGAGAAAAGGCAATATCCATGATAGGAGATAAGGAGTATATAAGAAGAAAATTAGCAAAAGGATATAACCTTTGGAGTGCTGATAAAGAGTTATTAGACAATATATTAAGAAACTAACAATTAAATATAAACCGTGTGACGAAAGCCACACATAATGCAACACCGATATGGAAATAACAATCAAACAAGTTGAGGAAATTGTATCAGTACTAACATCAGAACAGCAGCAGCTTCTTAAGGACACAATTAGATACGGTTCATGGGGCGATGCAGATTATGATTTTTTGACTGAGAACGGAGATACAGAAACAGTTTCAATGTTCGGATATTGTACAAATGACGCTAAAATGGCTGGTAATTTTTCAGGTCGTAAAATATCTGCTATGTTCCGTTCAATATATAAAAAACTATGCCCAGCCAATAACAATCAGATAGGTAGATATATTTCACACTGTAGTGACTGGTGGGGGGATGGTTCTGGTGATATGCTATTTATTAGGACTGGTTACTACCAGGTTTTTGAGGAATGGGCAAGAAGATAAATATCAAACTTGGAGGGGGATATACCCCTCCTACAATGCAACACTGATTATGGCAACAAAATTTATTTCAATAAGAATATTACAACATGATAACGGCGATCAGATCCGTATAGGTTCAGAAATATATATTTACGAGGATCAAATTGACAAGGCTGTACAGGACACTATAGCACAATACGAGAAAAAATCGGAATGGTGTGGAGGTTTCCAGGTCGCTTGTGAAAAGTACTATAAGCGTATAGCTATAGTGAACGGTGAAACACTGGAGGTTATAAAGCTAATATATCCAGCAAAAAAGGAGGAAAAATGAAAATACACATTTCAGAACTTTCCAGCATTAAAATGAGCGTAAATCCTCCAAAAGAGGTTGAGAGAGCTGGATTTAGGGTTATCCATAACGGAGTTGTAAAGTGTTGGGTTGGAATAGGATGGGTGACTGAGGAAAAAGCAAAACCAGAAGATTATAAAACTATACCAGAAGTAATAGAATGAGATATGACGGACTATAATTTATACATGATCATGGATGCCATTACCTGTGAAAAGGTAAAATCAGCCTTACATATAGCTCACGAAATGGCAAAAGAAAGTTATCCTCATTTAGTTGATGAGATTGATTTTGCTATCAGTAGAATGGTTGATAATACTGAAACATTTGTCGGATCACAGAATAAGCCAAAAACAAAGAAAGCATACAAGAAAGGAGGTGAAAAATGAATACATACGTTTTTGCTGCTTTTGATGCAGATGGTATCAGGATCGGAGAAACACAGCTTAATGATGATGCCTTGCCAGGACACCTTAACACATGTATGAGTGTTCTATGTAGAAATAGCAAAGCGAAAACATACAGGATGGTTACAGAAAAAGGATCATTACTTGATCCTTTGCCTGTAAATCCAGAGAGATACCTATCACACGAGTTCAGGAACATTCTAACACAGTGTGATAACGCCTGGTTCGGTGCTGTTGTAAAGCTACAGACAGGGCAAAAAGTAAAGCTCACAGGTTTTGGAGATAGCATATTTGATAAAAGCTATCATTTTACAGCCTATCACAATTCAGAATACCTTTTGCTAAAAAGTAAGGATCTTGTAAATGCAAAGGTGATAGAAAAAGGATATGATTACAAATACTAAAACATGATAATATGGCAACACTGATAAAAGCAGACGGTACGATTAAAGAGATTAAGCCTGAGAACGGAACAGACTTTCAACTGGAGGAACTTCAAAAGTATGTTCATGGCTACATAGAAATCATTGATCTTAGAAATGGTGAGATCCTGGTTGTAAATGACGATGGAAAGGATCGCTACGAGACAAACAAAGCAGCCACACAGTTAGCACACGATAACAGAGCCATATTCGGATGGGATTGGATTGATGGCGATGTTGTTCACTGCAAAACAGAAGAAGTAAAATAGAAAGGAGGATTCAATGCTAAAGTTATCAAACGAATTAAGAGACGAAATACATGCCATTGCCGTTGAACACGGCTGGCATGAAACAAAGCAACCCAGTTCACACTGGCTATGCCTGGTTATATCAGAACTTATGGAGGCTGTAGAAGCTGACAGGACTAATTTCAGAACAGACTTATCAATTATTCCACACTTCACATTTGAAAGATACAAAGAGAACGGCAACATGGATCTGTTTAAGGATCACTTTGAAAGGTATATCAAGAATAGGGTAGAAGATGAGCTTGCTGATGCCGTTATACGCTTACTTGATTTTGCTGGAGAAACAGGTACGGATATAGACCTTATGGCAAACCTATTACAGCAACATGAGCGTTATATTGCTACAGCAGACACACGCTTTACAGGTTTCATATTTGCCCTGTGTGGTATATTGACAAACAATGAGAGAAACATTGATTGGGTGATCCGAAACTCACTTCAAAGAATAGATTATATCTGTAGGAGCCTTGGGATAGATCTCAATCCATTTATAAGACTTAAGATAGAGTATAACAGGTTAAGACCATACAAGCATGGGGAAAAAGAGTACTAAACGAAAAAGAAAGCCATATAGACATAGTTTATATGACATTATGAGAGAAAATAAAGACCTTGGTAGATACATAAATCCACTTGGTAAATTATCTAAATATGCACTTCCGTTTTAATACTGGATATTATGAAAACAACAGTACATTTCACACTTGGGGAAAACGCTGGCGATCTACTTGTAAGTATAGCAAGAGAACACTTGATATATTCTCTGAACCCACAAAAAGCACTTGAAACTATAAAAGGCAGCCTTATAGGTTGCCCAGATAATATTGCACTTGATATTCTAATTGGTAGGACTATCCTTGAAACTTCTGATGATCGTGTTTCTTTTAATGCAATACAGTACACTCCAGACATGAAAGATAAACATGAGCCACTGGATATAGAAGCATGGGCTGAAAGAACACTGTTATCCATGAAAAAAGATGCTAACGAATGGGATCAGGTTATACTTGAACTACGAAACTCAGTAATTAAGAATGATGGAAAATTTGACATAACAGTAAAGTATAACGATCTTATAAGAGCTATTTATGATGGGGACACAAGCAGTCTTTTTGATAATTCCGAAATAAGCGATACAATCCAAAGTCTAAAATACACCATTATTGGAATAAGGGATTTTATATCAAAATGTTTTAAGAAAATTGAGGTTATTAAATGGCTATATAACTATTATCCAGGAGAAATACCAGACGGATTCTTGGTTATGCCTACAGAAGTAAAAGGGCTTAACTTAAGACTAACAGACCTGATGCTAAAAGATGGTGAAGTAGAAAGATATATAAACCAGAATAGATACAGGGATGATCTTGTGACAAGGTATATTGAAAATGAAAGAAACATAGATAAGATCATATCAAAAGGAATACAGCCTGTAGATATAACAATGAATTATAGTGCTGGATGGTTAGCACCTAACGGAGATTATTATGCCTTAAATGGGGATATTGCAAATATGCTGCACAATCAGATAGCTACAGCATTATGGGATGCTAAAATAATTCCTCATAACGATGATTATAAGAACAATCCAGATCAATGGTTAGGAGAACATGGTTGGGTAAAAATACATGGAAATCATATATTGTATGAGGGATATATGCAAAGTAGATATGGCATTCCACTTGTTAGAATAACTGACGAGCAACGTAAAAAGATAGCACTTTATGGTAGAATTTGCCACGGAGGAACTCTTAACTTTGGGCTTAAATATATGCCTGTAACAGTTGCCAAATTTGAAATGATGGATAGTATTATGGTTGGTAAAATATTTGATTTTGAATAACATGGGAAAAAACAGCTTAAAATCGAAATACGATAAAATGGCAGCTTCGATAGAGGCTGCAAACATATATGATGGCAGAGGTACATTTGACGTGTACAAATGTAACAGGTGTGGCTTTTCTATAGTGACAACATACAAGGACAAAGGAGTTACGCCATATACAATATCCTGTAAAAAGTGTGGTGTAGGAACAATGTTTCATACAGAAACACTTGCTTTGCCTCATCCTGATGCAGATGTTATCAACTGGATAAGACCTACATTCAACCAGTTCAAGAAAATGCAACCTGGAGCACAAGAACACATTTTGAACGGAGGTTTGATAATGGAAAGAGAACCTGAAATTCCAGCAGAAGATCCTTTCTTTCCTTTTCAGTTGATCATGGAAAAAATACCAGCAAAAGAGAGCATAAGAATTGCGTACATTCCAATAGTAATATCAAACGCAGCACTACATTACACAGGTAAGATTGCTGATTTTTGCGCTAAAAACCGAATGCCATTCATTAAAGAGGTTAGAACTATCAGGAACGAATCTAAGGCTTTTGTAGAACAGGCTACAGGATCGGTAAGCCACGACACATACAATCAGCTCAAAAAGCAGACAGATGAGTTTTTCTACTCAACCAAAGCAAATCTGTACACTTTGTATTTCACTGTAAGAAATGAGTTCCTAAAGAGGTTTCCTAACCTGGATAACGAATATGATCTTTACACAGACGTGTATATAGCTCATTCTCTTTTCAGGTATGTTAGGGATTTCCAGGATAAAGCAGAAAAGCACATGAGTGAGGTATGTGGTGTGACTATAAAAACGGATCCTGATCCACACATTATGAAGATCTGGAAATGCCTGGATATAATAACAGACGGTTATACACTTGGTAAATCTGAAATGATTGAACTTGCATTGAAAGTAATATCAAACAAAATAGATGAGCATATATTTTCTGACATTGAAATAACGGAGGACTAAAGCATGAGAAAGCTGAGTGTTATATGGCAGATCCTATTTTCCGACAAATGGGCTGTTTTTACATTCAATGACGTACCAGAGGATCCTGAAAAACTAACAGCACCATATTTCAAGTGGAATATATCTCACAAAGATCCGTATTTCTTTCAACTTATTAGGAACAGATTAAAAAACATAGAAAACAATGAGGTACGCACTGAGAAAGCAGGATAAGATAGCATCTGTTTACAGCGAATCATACCTGAAAGATCATATCATTAAAAGCCTGAATAATTATTTCAGTGTTACGGATGATTATGAGATAACGGGACAAATCGAAACAGGAGAAACATATACTTGCAACGGATCCGAGATTGAATACCCTGTTTTGAGAATAAATGATGTTTCTGATGTGGATAGTATGCTGGAGTTCGCTATTGTCGGGCAACAGTATGATGTATTAAAATTGTCCTTTTTAGGACGTATGAAAGGGTAAGGATATGATAAAAGAAGATATAGAAAAAGCAGCAAATGAGTTTGCTGATAGAGAATATGAATATAACGACATTGATAGGAATGCTTTGTATAAGGGTTTCTACTGGGGTGCACAATGGCGTATAAACAGCGTTTGGCATGATGTAAGTGAGCCTCCTAAACCAGACAAGTTGATATACATTTTACGAAAAGATGGTATAATAAAGCAGATATACACCTATGATGGAGTTGATAAGTTATTTAATACTCTAATGGTGTATAAATGGGCATACATTGAAGATATAATACCAAATATGGAGGAATGAATATGAAACAAGTAAAACTAAAAATTGAGACAACAGTGGAAGCTATGCTTGGAGATAAACCAGTTAATGAGCTTCTTAAGGATATTACTGATTTATGCCATGAAAGACTGGAATATTCAACATCTAAAAATGATGGGTGTGAAATGCTGTATGAGGATCAAGAGTATGAAGATTACAGGAATGATATGGAGGATAGGGTATCTGTACTTGAAGGTGCACTTTGTCAAATCTTGGATATGTTGGGGGACTAATAATGAGACGATCAATAAACACCATACCGAAAGATGAGTATGATATATTACTCAGAAAGGCGGTTCACAGAATGGTAAAGAAGTTTCGCATATTATCTGACGAGGAAAATTCAAAGATGATCAAAGCAGATAACCAGGGAAACTATGAAAAAGCTGAGAAGCATGATTTCAATTCACGTGCTTTATCACTTATGGCAAACATGTTTTACACATACTATGATATAAGAACTGGAGAAAACGAAGATTAAATATATTTGTTTTATTAAATAAAATGTATTATTTTTGCGTTTGATAAACACACTTGATAATGAAACAACAAAGAAAGGTTATACATATTGAGCTGAACGAGCCTAAAGATGGGAAAAGACATTTCTATTTTGGGAGCGTTACAGCCATTTACGACACCCTGACAAAGGATGATATAGGGATCTCAAAAGAATCACTCTGGAACACCCTAAAAGATGGCGAGTACAAGAACAGGAAAGCAACCATAAGGAAAGGAGTGATCCTTTCCAAACAAACTTATAGAGGACGAAAGGAGGTATAGCAAATGGGAGATACTATAAAAGACCAATTAGACGAATTGGAAAAATCTGCTGATAATTTCGCTAATGAAATAGTAAATACATTCAAAGAAATGGAAGAATCAGATAAGGAGTTTCAAAAATCATTTGATAGTATTCTTACCTCTGTTTCATGTTATAATATCGGGATTGCCATTCAAAAGGAAATTAAATACTTATTGAAGTATGAAAAAACTACTTGGCTTTTCAAATGGTATTACAAAAAGAGATACAGGAAAGCCAGATATAACAGAATAAAAATAGAACGATTTTTCAAATACAATGTAAACTATGATAGGAGCAATAATAGGTGATATAGTTGGATCACGTTTTGAGTTCAACAACACAAATGATTATCATTTCAAGCTGTTCACGAAAGAAAACAGCTATACAGATGATACAATATGCACTGTAGCCATTGCGGATGCTATCAACACAGGAACAGGCTATAAAGATAAGATGGTAGAATGGTGTAGGAAATATCCTCATCCTATGGGATCATACGGAGGAGGTTTCTCACGTTGGATAGTATCAGAAAATCACGAGCCTTATAACAGTTTCGGCAACGGATCAGCCATGAGAGTTTCACCAGTAGCCTGGGCTTATGATGATCTTGATACAATCCTGAAAGAGGCAGAGAAAACGGCTGCAATAACACACAATCACCCAGAGGGTATAAAAGGAGCTTTAGCCATTGCACATGCCATACACTCACAAAAAAGAGGTTTTAAGCCTGGAGATCTGGAGGCTGTAGGTAACAGATACTATCCTGGATTTCTCCATGAAATATACACTCCTGGAGTATTCAATGAAACATGCCAGGGAACAGTACCTATATGCTTGAAGATAGTCCGTTACAGTACATCATTTGAGGATGCTATAAGGAGGGCTGTTTCATGGGGTGGAGATAGTGATACCATTGGTGCCATTGTCGGATCCATAGCAGAAGCAGCTTTCGGAGTTCCGCAAAGTATATACAGGAAAGTCTGGAATTACCTACCTGTTGAAATGCTGGAGGTTATTGGAGACTTCTACAGAAAATTAAACCTTAGAAGAAATGACGAAGAATGAAACAACATCAAACTTACTGAGTTGCTGTAAGTACTACAAAGGCAACGAAAGCGAACAGCCCAAAGATGGAGATCCGTTGATCTGCTGGAATACAGAAAAAGCCTGGATCAACAGAACTCTTGAAAACCATGAGGATGATATTTTTGGGCTTAACTCGTACATTGAGGCTGGTTTGCAAAACTTCCAGCAGTATGACGGTGTACCAATAACCCTAAAAGCCCTGTTATTTTCGTTCTACAGCAAGATCTCTGAACGGATAGATATAGAGGCTTTCAAAAGGTTTTACCTGGTAAATTACGCATAAAAAATGGTGGCAGTTTCCTGTCACCTTTTTTTGTTATCTTTTGAACTTACAATAGAATCCAGAACTTTCTGTTACTATTTCAAGAATCTCTGTAGGTGCCTGAGCTATCACATCAACATCAATATACCACATTCCGTTTTTGTACTCAGCTTTAGTTATACGGAACTTTGTACCACGCTGTAAGATGATTTCATTTTCATTCAATGAAGTAGGCTTTTTCTTTCCGTCCCAGCCTCCATCATACTGACCATAGTTATTATATGGCTCAGCGTATGTTGCTTTTGTTCCCTTTGGTGCATAAATGTTATAAATGACATCTTTTGTCACTCCTGTTCCTGTAAACCTTGTACCCCTGTTTGATCCACATGATAGGAATGTTTCTACCTTTGTTTCCTTTCCAACCAAAGCAGACGGATCATTTACGAAGTCCCACAAGTTCAGCTTCCAGTCACTTCCAAAGATAGAACTGTTATCATCACGTTTTATCCAGGCATCATCACGCAAATGACAACGATCCAGGAACGAAGTCATAGCTTTGCAATCTTTTTCAAACTGTTCAATCCTACTTGTATAATAGTGATAGTAACCTTTTACAGCTCTCAATGGCTCTGTAATGTATGCAGATCCTACAGTGTACCTGTGCATGGCTGTTCTCTCATCAGCAGAAGCCAACGCCCAATCATCAACAGCAGAATCAAAGAAGTAATCATTTGCACTATGCTCATCCCTGAAATACTTTGCATCATCCTTTCTTTTCTTAGTGAAACACTCATCACCAAATGAAATATCTCCAGAACCATATTTCTTAGCAGCTCTCTTATTGGCAGCAGCTTCAAGAGATAATTTCTTTTGCTGAGCGCTATTGTAAGCCATTTGAGCAGCTTTAAGATCTCCATTAAGGGTAGCTTCCACAAGATCGTTATAAAAGCCCTTAAACTGGCTGGATTTCGTTTTCTGGTTGTAAGCCATAAGCTCAGACATGGAATCCTTAATAACTTTCCATGCTTTAGCCTCATTAACCTTAGCCAGTTCCTTAATATATGCTTGCTGTGATACCTCCCAGGTTTTTTCCCATACCTTACCAAAATGGTTTTGAGCAAGCCATTGGATCTCATAATTCAGTTTCTTAGCCTTGTACTCAAGATCCGTTATGCTATCCCAGTCAGAAGCACCGAACTTATCAGCCCATGACTGGTATTTCTGTTTGACTGCATTAAACACGGCTTTGGTATCTTCATAGCCAAATTTCCTTGCCACAAACATAGGATCATCCAGAAGATCATAGGAATATATTTCCTTACCTATAGCCTTAAGTTTGTTTGCTTCTGCCATTATATCATCCAGGTTTGAACGCTTAAGAACATCAACCAGGGCAGACGTATCAACATCAGGAATACTACCCATAACATTGATAATGTTTTGCCCATAATGATATACAGCCTTTCTTTCCCACCATGCTTTTTTAATAGCCTCAACCTCCTGCTCTGTTCTGGCTGCGTGCCTTTCTTTTGCTATATCCTGAGCTGTTGGTTTTTCAAGTCCTACCAGTCTCTTGTTATCCATCAGGAAATATGGTAAAGTTCCTCTTTCCTTTGCGTCCTGGATCCTATCTTGATTATCACTCATCCATGTTTTGAACTCACCTGGTAGTTCCTTGACCTCATTATCACATTTTACATTCCCAGGATCTTCACCGTTCAGAATCTCATCAAGCATCTTATCCATATCGGTTTCCTTAGCAAGAACAGGAACCATATAACACCTACAGTTAGGGTGCCATCCAGTCCACTTGAAAGACTTTGGGTAAATGCCTTTGAGATCATCGCAAATATCGACACAAGGATGATTATTACTCAGCTTAATTTCTACACCTATGACAAATTCAAGCTGCTGCCATCTGGTATAGTCTGCTGTTCTGTATGCTATGTTTGTTTCAGTCCTGGCTAACCTCTGTGCATTCTTTGAAGATGATCTGTAAACACCCCTACCAGGCTTATAGTCCTTTGGGTTTGCGTCTATCCATTTGTAAGACTGGCTTTCTTTATCCCACGTCCTGCGCTTCCACTTTCTTCCATAGATAGGATTTCCGTTCTCATCTTCTCCGATCTTGATCCTGAATCTCCTGTAATATCTATCAGGCTCATTTAGATAGCCCTGTATTTTTGCTGCCAGGCTCTTTGCTGGAGTTCCCTCACCAATCGCAAGATCAAGTGTTTTTTCAAGTTCCTCTTTGAATTGCCCTGTATAGTTCCATACCTTTTGAGACAAGTTCATACCTCCATGCTGTGATACCCTGGAGAAAAATGCGTTCATTGCCTCCTGATTTCTCTGGAACAACTTTGCAAAGTGATTATCCTCTACAGAATTTTCACCGAATACACCTTTTACCAGCTCATCATTGCTTTTGTTTGAGAACTCCCATTCTTTTTCTACACCACCACGGATAGTTTGATACACTCGGCTGTACATATTCCTCAGAATAGGGGTTACTTCCTCACTATAGCCATATTCAGAGAATGAGAAAGGAACTCCATCAGAAAGCTCAGTACCTTTCACCAGGTTAATAATTTTGGTAAAACATTCCTGGTATATTTTACGAACCTCAAAAGCATATCCCTCAGTTCTGTTGAATAGCTCCTGCTGCTGCTTCTTATAGTCTATGTACTTTTTCTTTGCCATATTAGTCTTTCATTTCAAACTTATCACAATGATCCCTATCCAGGAACTTAGAAAATTTAGAGAACCTGCATCGGCACATAAAAGGCTTTCCATTAGCTCCGATCTCGTGTGGATCATAGCTATGTTTGCAGTCTCGGCAGTGATACTTCGGTTTTTCTTTTAATTGTTTCTTTGCCATAATATTACATTGTGCTTTTGAACTCTATTTTACTTCTTTCTTCATCAGTAAGTAAAGACAAAACAGCCTCCATTCTGGTATGGAAAATCTTAAATTCCCATTCGCCTTTGATCTCCTTACCTGTCAAACAGTCATTATCACTGTCAACCATCATATCGTATGTTATCGCTGGAGTGGATCTACTTCTCAGATCCGAAAAGTGAATGGCTATAATACGGAACCGCTTAGGCTCATCGTTCTTGATAGCCCAACACTTATCTCCTACATCAAACTTTGTCCTTATTTCCATATCATTCAGCGTTACCGAAAACGTCCATCTTGTTCATTTCCATTTGTCTCTCCATGGCAGCAGCTTCTTCCGCTTTCAGCCTTTCAATTTCTGTTTTAGCGTCCTTGACCAGGTATGACAATTCAATATAAGTTTCCCTACTCAATGCACCATCATTAAACTGTTTAGACAAGTCAGCAAGCATTTCAGATACATCATCACCAAATGGCTCCTGGAATGAATGACTTACTACGAGTGCATCATGTTCTGCCTTGTGTGCATAATCAAGTACATTAGCCATAATTGCTTTCATAAGCGAAGCATGTCTGTTCATGTAATCATCATGCTTTTCCTTATGCTTGTCTGCCTTGATAACAGCCAACAGCATAACCTTTCTGATAGCCTTTGCAGAAAGGTTTCCAAGGCTTTTCATGTTGTCAAAATCAATGTTTGGAGTGAAAGACTTTGATAGAATATGCTTATCCAGTCGTTCAAATTGGTTTGTTTTACTCTGGCTCGCCTGATCCCATGTCAGATACTTAACCTCACCGCCATTCTTAAGGATAAACAGCTTTGCTTCTTCCTCTGCTTTAGGCAGACTGTTAAGAATCTCAGCAGTGGCTACCATGGCTGGATTTGCAAAGCGATCATTTACGTCTGCATCCACACTTTCCATCATTTCCACTCTATCTATCATAGGTTGAACATCAGCAGCCTCTGGATCCTGTTCAAACAGCAAAACAGGGATCTTACCTATAGGGTTAGATATTGTCACAACCTCCCAGCCAACCTTTCCACGTTTAGCCCTGTAAATCGTTTCTTTTGTATATATGTCAACATGGTAAACAGTGTTTCCACCGACCTCAGTAAGATAGTAGCCCCAGGCAAATGAAGTCAACCTCTTATACTGATCCTTGACGGTATAAATATCATCACCGTTCTTTTTACTCAAAGGAGTAAGAATCAAATGAGGCTTATTATCATCGCCCTTGTAAACATGGTATAGAATAGCAGATACCCCCTCAGCTCCAGCAGTTCTTTTAGCTTCCCTTACTGTAGCATTGAACCTGGTTTCATCCATAAGTTTATTGAAGTACTCAAATGAGTAATCTGTATTCTCGCTTACTTTCGTCCATTTTACAGGTCTGCCATACAGAAAGACAAGAGAAATTTCGTTAATGAATTTAGGATACGGAATAGGAATCTTATTCCTTTTACTCCATCTTAAGAAATTCCCTTTCTTATCATATACGGCTCTATCTTCACGATCCATTACCTTATGTGTGAATGTCTCGTAAACTCTCAGGTTGCTGCTGGCTACACCCTCCCAGTTCCTCATCATAGACAAAGCCCTGGTTACATCTTTTGAAGCCAACAGCTCAGTAAATCCCTGCTGATAACTTATAGCAGCTTTTACCTCATTCTTAATTACATTTATAAGTCCCATTGCTGTAAATATTAGTTTATAATCCTAATCTTCTTTCTATATCATCTGGTATCTCATACTCATTGTAATCAAACCAGGATCTCATCAAGAAAAGATCCCTCCAGTCTGGTGAGCATCCAATTTCTGATTTTATTTCCTCCTTTGGTTTCAGCTTTAGCGTTCCATCATCATCAACTTTCCATGTTTGCAGTTGTTCAAGCTGCCTGATTATATCCTCACGTTCAGCACCACTTACAAGATCCTCATCAATACCAACATCAGAACTGTTTATATGCTCAGCCAGTTTGTAACCACACTGAGCTTGTAAGTTCTGGTAGTTTTCACCGTTGAATGGAGTGGAATTGTTCACAAATCCTTTTATATCGCAATTATCAACAACACCACCGCCAACACCGTCCTCATCCACAATACACCTGTAGTTAGGAATACGGTATTTCTTTTGTCTGTATCTTATCCAGTCCTGGATCTCGGTTAGCTTGCTTTTGGGGAAACCTATAACCTCAACTATGTGCCAACCGTCCCAAACTGCTAACCTGGCATAGTCAGCTCCGAAACGTGCAATATCTCCAGTTATATAGTGTATGCCTGTTCTCTTTGATATTTTGTTTCCGAATATCTCACAGATAGCATCATGTGAACATAAAGCATTAGGGTTATCATCATACTCCCAGTTTCCTTTCAGAAGTCGTTCCCTCTTTACCTTATCTTTCGTTGTCCTCAATCCCTCTATATAATCAGGATCAATGAAAGGATTTTCCTGTACAAGACACGCCAGGTATGACATGTAACCTGGTAAATTTTTAGCCATTGACGGCTTATAGAATGTATCATACATCCAGTTCTTTTTAGGGTTACATGTGATAAACAGCTTTCTCTTTAGGCTTAATTCTGCGTTTAGGTGCCTACCAATACGAGTTTTAAGAGTATCATAAGCTCCAAAGTTAACCTCTCCACCTTCTTCAATCCATCCACCAGTGTACTCAATAGATCCGTATCTCTCATACAGTGGATCGCCTGGCTTAAACTGTAGATCCAACAAGTCAATCCTGGAACCATTATAAAACTCAATGAAATTATATTGACCGTTATACTTATACAGAGTATCATCAACTCCGTACTGTGAACAAACCTTGTAAAATGTGATCAGTGTTGACTGTGTAATTCTTTTCAGCTCAGCACGTCCGATAAACCATTTGGTACCAGCATACGCAAGGCACATAAAAAGAAGCCAGGCAGCACCAGTCCAAGACTTAGCACCACCAGCAGCACCGCCATACAGAAACTCTGAATGTTCGTTATCTGTTAGGATCTTTAATGCCTGTTCTTGCTTTTCATGTTTCTTTCCATCCTTGCATGTTATAAAGTCAAAGCAACCACGTTTGAACAGTTCAACCTTGACTGCAACGTGCATAGGAACAGATGATACCTTACTTTTTGCCATTTCCGTTGAGTTTATCCAGAAGTGCATTATACTGTATCAGTTCCTCCGTTGTGAGTGCTGATAGATCTACACTGTTATTTGTCACCTGAGCATTAACCTCACTCTCTATAGTCAAAGAGGCTTTTCCGAATATACGATCAAAGATCATTTCAACAGTTGAAGTTCTACCATACCTCATATCTGTGTTTAATGCTGACACGATATTTAGCAACCAAAGAGGCGTTTCCTTATTGGCTTTGCCATCAGCACCCTTAACGATCTTTTCCAGGTCTGCTGGGGTTTGCTCCATTACCCAGCGTATAATATTGAAATAGTCCTCCTGCTCCAGCTCATAGCCTACACTTTTACCTGTTATTGCTTTGAGTTTCTTGTACAAGGATGGCTTCCTGCCTCTGTTGCGAGGCTGGTTTTCGCTGGTAAATCTGTTACCTGTTTTATTTCCTTTTTCAAATCTTGCCATCCGTTGTTTTCCCGTTGTTTGTTATATGTGTTCAATAAACACACTTATGAAACAAAGAAAATCAGGTATTAAGAAAAACACCTGATTCCCTCTTTAATTATCACTCAGAAACCGCCTGTGATTTATACTTACCATAGAACCACTTGATAAGATCATCACCCATTTCATCATAAGCGTCCAGCTCATCCAGAAGTGCTTCCGCTTTGTCAATAACGCCAGTAAGCAAAACCTGTTGTTCCTCTGTTGCTGTACTGATTTCGATCTCTCCGTTAATTTGCTGTTCGATCACCTTAATCTCATCAGCAGATAATTCAATTTTTTTCATATATTGTCTGTTTATACGTTACAAATTTAGCCTTAAAGTTTATATTTCTTACAAATCTCTTTCACTTTAGTTGTGTACTTGTCGGATTTACCATGAACCGCTTTGGTGACTGTTTCAGCCCAGAACTCATCAACATTAGTAGTTGCATATTTACCGTACCCAGTTTTCTTTTTGTCTTTCATCCACGTTTTATACAGGGATCTGATTTCCTTTCCTGCTGCTTTATGGTTTGCTCCAGACAAAGAAGTGTTCCAGGTTGCATGTCCGAGTTCGTGCGTTACAGTATGAGCCAGTGGCTTATTTGTCTGAGTGTGCCATCCGCTTGCATATCCTTTCTTTGTTTGTCCGAGAACAGCACTCTTACTTTGATTGAACACCTTTTTGTTAAGGTAGATCGCCTCACTCTTACCACCAGAGGAAACCTGAACGCCCAAAGTTCCATCAGATAGTGTTGCCAGTTTGATATTTTTCTCCCTTACACCGAGCACTGAATGAAACCTTGAAATTGCCGATTTTGTTTCTTTGTACATCTGAGGATCTTTCATGTTAACCAGAGGCTCAACACCTGTTATCTTTCCCTTATAGTTGCTATCACCAGGTTGCAAGCCACCTCTTGATCCGCTTGAATTTCTTCCCATAACTACTTTTTCTTAGCGTTAATAAAATCAGTTACATATAGTAGCCCATGCTTTCTACAGAACTCTTTAATCTCATCACCGCCACCATATACCAGCAGATTAGGTTTTTCAAGCCCTGATATTTCCTGAGCTACCTGGAGATCCGATTTAAGGCTTTCCATCCATCCGTCCAGCCCACGGGTGAAAAAAGCGTTATAGCCTTTCGGTATTCCCATTTTATTGTATTCAATAAATTTGTGCGAAACATTAAGATCGGCATAAACCTTGATACCACACTCCTGTAGGTATCTGCTCAGCCAGCGTTTTTTGTATATTAGCTGAATACCCATCGCAATAGGAGTTTGATCATGGCAGCTACAATTTGGCTCAACGATAGCCTTGCATCCGCTTGTCAATAGGTTGATAGGATCTTTCCAGAGTTTTTCAAACCTATAATCATCAACATAGAAGTGATAAGTTACAACATCTTTCCTCAGTCTGCTATTAGCTCCCCAGGGACTAAAAGGCAGCTCCAGTTTTCCAGCTTGCTGTTCTATCAGCAAATTAGGTATCTCAAAGATATTATCACTTTCATATAGTACGTCTTTCACTTCGTATGATATAGGATCATCTTCCGAGAACTCCGCTTCTGGATCAGGATCCTCAATTTCCTCCTGCTTTTTCTTCGATTTCTTTTCTTTCTCCTTTGGCATTTCAAGCCCTATAAAATCAAAGTTTACATCTTGCCAAATATCATCTACTTTCAGAGCGTTAAAATCCCACTCTCCGTTATTGATATTCCCACGCAAAATGATTTCAGCCCTCTCATCATCATCAAGCTCCGAATAAAGCACTGTAGGAACCTTTTCAAGTTTCAGCTTGTTGGCAGCTTTCAGCCTTTGATTTCCATCCAGGACAACCAGCTTACCATCACGATCCTCAATAGCCAAAGGTCTATGCTTGTAGAAACCGTTAACCTTGATACTGTCAACCAGCTTTTGCAGTTGTGCTTTTGTGATAGTCCTTGGATTCTCAGGCAAAGGAGAAAGATCAGCAGGATTTCTATAGATTACTTCACCGCATTTCATAGACTATCCCCCTCAGTATTTCCTGTTTCAACAGCTTCTTCCTTATCATCCTCTCCATCGAAAGGCAACATCTGATCATCATCAAGAACCGAAAAGGCTTTTCTTATGATCTCAGCAGCTTTCACATAACGATAGTATTTCTTATTCTTAAGATAGATCAGCTTACTACCATCGCTTGTGTCAACTCCTACAGCGTAAAACTTTCCCCTGTAGTCAACAGGCAAAGGCAGCTTACCATATATGACAACTTTATCTGCTGAAATATCAGTTATTGTAGCTTTCCTGTTATACTTACCATTCAGGAATATTTCAGCTTTATCATTCAACCTGATAGGATCGCCAGGGAACAGCCCCATAAGCATATCTCCAACAGTTTCCTTAAGCCCTCCATAAATCCACCAGAGAACCATTACAGCCACGAAAACAGCCGATAAAATAATAATTGCTATCATAACAGTTATTTACTTGGTTAATAATGCAAAGATAATAAATATGTGTTTGTAAAACACACTTTTAGGCATAAAAAATCAGAACCCAAACACGAGCATAGCAGCATCCCTATTATGCTCATTTGTCGCTTGCGTCCATCCTGTATATTTAGTAAAACTTTCCTTGCTTAATTTCGTCATATTGTTTTTAGGTGCAACCATTTCAAACTCTATTCCCAGGTCAGTTAGAAAGTCTTGCCATACAACAGCATCACGCTTTACAGATCCAACGCCCTGTAGCTTCTTTCTTTCTTCTTCACGTGACATTCTTTCAGTACCGAACCACTTTCTTTGCCTTGGATCCTCAACTCTTACAATAACCCTTTCACCGCAACCAGTCTTATACTGTTCAGCATAAGACTTGACAATATCCATAGCCTTATGGATTTTCATTGTCTTTACGAGCAACAGAGATCGCTTTCTGTTGTCCCATACAGCGATCCCTGTATTTACTCCTGTGTCAATTCCGATATAAATCATTGCTCAGAATCATTATTTGTTGGTATTTCCATCAGAATAACGCCTTTAAGATGATCTTCTTGCTTTCTGGTACCCATAACCATAGCCACCTCAATATTACCAGGAATAAATGTATTTCTTACCTCCTTGATCAAAGGCATACCGATAGGCTGCTCAGACCATATATGAGCCACCCACAAGTTATTTTCAAGCTCAACGGTTACGATTGTGTTTCTGTGTAGGAATGTTCCTGGTTTATATGATCCGTACTCATCAGAAACAACCGCCTCCCTTTTTGCAGTCTCATACAGCTTATCGAACAAATCCTTTGAAATTCTGTTTTTTCTTTTCGCCCAGTATTCAGGGTAATTCACTTTTACATTCATAAGTTTTCTGTTTTAATTGATATTCTAATAGATGGTTTAGTCTCACTGTTTACAACATATTTCTCATAGAGATCAGCATGTTCCTCCTGGAACTTTGCGTTATCAAAAACCTTTCTAACAGACGGTGCTATATACGAAACTCTGATATAATCATTCTCTGCTTTTTTCAGGTTATTGCTTTGCATTGACAATAGGATCGCATTCTGTAGCTCAGCTTTCCTATCCTCCAGCTTCTTAATATCGCCTACCAGCTTAATATATTCGTCCTGTAGCGTTAAAATATCATCTGGTATAGGAATATACTCTTTTGTCTTTTTCTTCGCCATAATCAAACAGAATCAGTTCTACGAGGTAAAACAATATCACATATCTGCTTACAAATCTCAATATCATATAAAGCATCATGTAGCTTTGAATCATCCACATTGATACCGAGTGCTTTCGCCACTGTTCCCTGTTTGAAATTCTCCATTTCAGCACGTTTCTCAGAAAGATACGGTGTAGCCCATACCTCATTTGCACTTGAAAATAAAACTTTATCCATCTGTCAATTCTGTTTTTTATATTCTCTAATCGCCTTACTTAAACTTTCTGTTTTATCCAGGAGGTTAGCCATCTTATCAATGTCAACCATAACCTCACCGTCCATCCATGCCCAGATCTTTCTAAGAGCCTCAGATATTGCTTTTGCCTCTTTGCTATCTTTCAGGGAATTTAGCACCTCCTTATTTGTCGCTGTAGCCCTACCATTTTCCTGAGCTGTCTGAACTGCTGTTTTTGCAGCCTTTACCTGTTCTTTCTCACTGTCATAGCTGTTTGCTATCTCCTTTGCTGCCTTAACAGACAACTCGCCTTTTACGATCTTGTCTTGAATGTATTGAGGCAAATCCAGAAGTGAAAGGCATTTGCTCACATAAGCCGTTGACTTTTTGAACTTATCAGCGATCTCAACCTGAGAATAGCCAAATTCCTCTTTGAACCTACGAAACATGATAGCACATTCATATTCCGTAAATCTCTTACCCTCATTACGCATCATCTGTTCGATATAAAGATCCTCCAGTGAAGCATCCCTGGGAGCCTTAAGAGCTTTGATATATTGTATGTCGGCACCCTCTTTTATTGCTTGCATTGTAGCACGGTAACGCCTTTCTCCATCAACCAGCTTATATTTTTCAATTCCATCCTCTTTGAAAGGAATAACCGTTACAGGATTGAGAACCCCTTTTGCTTTGATCTGTTCCTTAAGCTCATCCAGATCAAAATCCATACGGACGTTGAAATTATCAACAACAACTATATTTCGTGGATCTATAAGAAATATATCAGTCCTTTTTGTCACATTCGTTTCCATCTTTCGTATAATAGTTTTTATAATATTTACATGGTTTCTTTCTCGCCGTTATTTGCTTTTGTAGCTTACAACAGTACATCTGCGCACACTGAGGATTAGACCAGAAGTATTCGCAATCGCTACAGTGTCTAATTTCTTCACTCATCACTATCAAAGAATTGCTCATTTTCATCCATAAAATACTCATAGGCTTCTTCACAATAAGAACCCTCACACAAAGAATCACAACCATGATCTATTTCTCCATTTTTCCAAGGGCAAAAATCGCAAAGCTCATCACCTAAAAGTTCTTTTGCTTCTTCCAAATCCATATCAATACCTAAAATCAGTGAAGTGAATTATAACACCATCAAACACATTTCCCTTATTACAGCCAAAAAACCATTCAGTAAAATCTTCAACACTCAAACCGTCATTCTTTGCCAGATCATAAGCGGAAACTTGTTTTCCATCAACCCAACACTGTGGAACTTCATCAGTGCTGCTATATGTCATTGTTATCTTCTGCAGTCCTATTTTATCATACCTGGCAAACTCTCTCTGTTCAGAATTATACGGTCTGCCAGTCCACTCTCTAACACTCAGATATTTCTTGCTTTTAGAAATATCATTGTATCTTTTATCCCATACATCTTTAGCGTTGTATCGTATGGTATGTTTCTTTATTCCATTTTTCAGCTTTTGTTCAAAGCCTGTTTTTTCACCAGCTCTGGAATGTGTTACTGGGAAAACTTTACATAAGGTCAGTATTACTTTTTTCTTATCCATGATCCGAAAATTTATGTTGCAATTTACCTGGTTTATTTTCTTCTACTACCTCCGTGTAGTTCTATTACATTGAATGATTTGAAACGATCAACCAAACGCCCCTCAAATCGCTCCTTAAGATCCTTAACAGATAGGTTGCTTGCGATATGATACTTTTTGCCTAACTGTTGGTAGATCTCATATCTTGCAAAAAGAAACTCATCTGTTACCTGTGTAAGTGTAGTTCCATAGCTCTTTTGATTTTCAGTCATAAGCCCAAGGTCATTCAAACACACATTGAAAGGAGATCCCTCAAAGCTGTCTTTATTTGCTCCCTCATTGTATGTATATTTATCTATGTGCCCATTCAGCTTATAGTAGTTCATTAGCTGTGTAGAACTTATATTCTGAAAGCTGTTTTCATTTCGTGTCATTTTAAGATAATCAGAAAAGATCTGCATTATCATAGTCTTTCCTGTTCCTGGCTCACCGACAAGTAAAATGTTCTTGTGAATTTTATAGTGTTCGTTTGGAAATACTTCCTCAGCACGTTTACACCCATTGAAATAGTAAAGCAGAAAACGAAGTACATTTCTGTTATGATCATCTATATCAAATTGTGAAAACTCTCTGAACATATAACTATTACCAATCTCTTTAATCATTGCGGAATGCAAAGAGTACTGAGATTCATCGGTCATGTCATACTTAAAACCTCTGAGAATAGTCTTTCGGTGTTTCCATATCTCCATGTTCGCCTGTTGACTGGTTAGCATATTGCGTTCCTCCTGGAACAGCTTTATTGCCTGAATTATTTGTTCCTCCGTGAGTTTGCATCCATTGAGTTCCATTTTTATTTACCTCCTCATAATATCTATCAACTACCCAATTAAGAATAGTTCTATAGTCTGATTTATATTTTTTACCTTTTGATCCTTTGTAATTATCAAGGATTTCTATCATTCTTTTAGCAGCAGGCTCAGTATATTTATCAACCAGCTTTTTGTACTCATCATCTGTAAGAGTTACAAATTCAGCATAGTTCTTTTTCTTAACTTTTTCTGTTTTCTTCTGTTGCTGGTCTGTAGGTGGTGGCTGTTGTGGATCATTATCAAACAGATCAGGAACCTCTGGTATTGCAGTCGGAGCGTTTATATTAGCCGATAACTTTTCTTTTGTTTTATTACCTCCCTTTTTACCAGCCTCACGCCTTTTTGAGCTTATTTCATTAAGCCTTACCATCCTCCTACTGTAGTATGCACCATCCTCCCTGATCGCACAAAGTCCAGAACTACAAAGAATGTCTATCCAACTGCTACCTCCATCTGAATCATATCCTACAAGTCTTAAGATCTCATCTTTTGTATAGATTTCCTGGTTAGGTTTAAGCATAACGCCACGTTCTGCGCTCTCCCACATATAGCACAACATATCTATCCACATACCTCTAACACATGGAGCCAGGGATCTTACTACTGGATCCTTAAGCCAGATAGAAGTATTGAAAGGCATACTTGGAATAGCTGTTTTTTTTGCCATATTAGAGTTTTTATAAGTGGGGTGAGCAAAAGCCCACACCCACGCTGTTAATGCTTATACTTCCAAAACAGGTATATCTGTAGCGATCTTACGGATCTTTTCAATCACATCATCCAAACATCTGTCTCTGTATTCCTCACAAAGCTCATTTGCACCTGGAGAAACGAGCTGTAGAAGTACTTCTCCATTGCTCAGGTAGTGATCAAATTCTACTTCAATATTTGTCTTAGCTGTTCCCTTGAAAATAGGAATATTCACAGTGAATGATTTTGGCAGATTGCTTTCTACCTGGCTACGGTACACCTCAGCCATGGAGCCAGATGGATCACGCTGTTTCTGGATCTCAGTTTTTGCTTTTGCCGTAAAGTTCTTAAGGGTAGAAACGAGAACCATGCACTTTTCCTTGTCCTCAAATACACCTCTGTTCAATCTCAGGAATTGCCCCAGTTTTGACGGAACCCAGCCACTTTCAGCATTGTTAATTCCGAACTTCTCAAACACATCAGAAAATTCAACAGTACCTTTGATAATGCCTCTTGAATACTCATCATTTTCATTCACAGTAAGAGTGATTTCCATCTTTTCACGGTTAACCACCAGTGTAGCACGTTTCTGATCAATGGTATCAATTCTCTTTTCAAGCCAATCGAAAGGAGTTGAAATAACACCTGAAATGTTTGTTTTGATAGGAGCCTTAGTCGGCAGACTTTCTACAGCCTTAGCAGCTTCACCTGTTCTAAACTCAATCTGAATAGGTTTTTCACCTGTGTAGTGTTCAATGTTTACTGTCAAACCTTTTTCTTTCAATTCTTCCATTTTGAATAAAATTTTAGCGTTAATAATTAGTTATCTGTTCCTGTTTTTTCAGCAGAAGTTTCACGGATCATTCTAAATACATTCCTTTGCTTTTCTTCCTGTGACATTGCACGTGAATCAACTAAATAGCCGATAGGAGAATAGAATCCAACCATACCCTCATCTTCAAATACAAATTTGAAACAGTCTCCCTTAACCCATTCACCTCCAGCCTTAAGTTCCTCACGTAACTTCACTATCCTTTCTTGCAGTGGCTTAATACGTCCTTTGTAGTCAGCTCTGATTTCAGCAAGTTCCTGTTCAAGATCTGCTATTTGAATTGATACGTTCGCCAATGATGCACGCCTCTCATTGATTTCCTGTTGGTCAAATTTCCTGGTATAACTTTTCTCTACAATCTGATCACAACTATCACGCAAGATCTGTTCTCGCTGTTCGACAGGAGTGTCTGCTAACATAATGTCTTTCATCCTACAATAAGTTTAATTGTTTGTAAATCAAAATCTATATGAAAGTGATATTTGTTGAGAATGACAAATAACAAAACCATAATGCTTATTACACCATCAATGATACGCCATACTATATGACGTTTTGAGAACAGGCTTAAAATCAGAATCAGAATGAAACATACCCATTGCGAACTCATCAAGCCAACAATACATGCAAGGAAATAAATCACATTTACTACAACATAGGTTGCGAAAGTTGCACTCATATCCTGTACATTTGATAGGTCTCTGTATTTATTCACAGAGGCGTGGATCTTCTTTACAGCAAACAGAGATAGAATCTCAAACGCCAGGAAAAAGGACACCAGTAAGTAAAATACATGTTCCATATTACTTGATCCTTTCTCCAGTTGTAAAGTTATAAGACAAATATTCAGCCCACAATTCTATAAACTGAGTACCGAAATACTGAGCCTTTTCTTCTGTTTCCTGGCACAAGCGGAACCCAATGTACGCATACGCAGACGAGGAGCGAAGATACGTATGCAGACAACCGAACCCCGCAGGCGTACCATTAGACGCATTAGCAGACAGGAGGGCAACCCTTTGAGCTTCATTAAGTCCTTCAATCTCATCCTGAGTGTATAGCGCAAAGTACGGGTACCAAAAGCATTTTTCTCCTTTTGGATCTGGCATAGGATCAAAGTTTTTACCCCATAAAGCCTTACTTACAGTCTCCAACTTCATCAATGCTACAACATGTTTTGGCAAGTTCATATCAGGCTTAATAGTAGGTACACCAAGAGCCTCACAAGCATCCTCATAAGACTTGATAGTCTTATAATTATCCAAAGTAGGAGCTTCACGCTTGCAAAACAAAGCAGCCAGGACTTCTTTCATTTCATCAGTTTTAGCAGCCTGGAAAGCAGCCTTAACATCATTTTCTGTTACTTCAATTACTTTGTTCATCTTTCAATTTTTTTAATTTGGTTACTAATTTCTTTGATAATCTTATTGCATTTCCAACCCTTGTACTATGGTTAGGTGGAATGTTCTCAATCAACACAGGAATCAATCTGATCAATTCCGATACTACAGCATTTGGTATTCTTTTCATTTGTTTTCCAGTAGCGATCAGGATCTGGTATCTCTATTGAAAGGTATTCCCTGGCATACTCTCTTAGCTTTTCGCAATAAGTTGAGAATGTAACAGTGTCCATTGTTGCAGTAGAACCAGGGAACTCTATTATTTCACCTGTATGCTTGTTTACAACTTTATCTGCTGTCATTTGAGACTTGAAAAACTCATGTACCTGTTCAACAGAAACGAACTCCCAACCAGCATCCAGTAAAGCGTCAAGCAGCATAGGATATATACACCCCCACAACCATCCATTTTGATCATTAGAACGAGGCTTACGGACTTTCTTAACTTCCACCCGATATATTCCATCACAAACAGAGCAGAACCAGTTATAAAGTGGCTTAAGATCGAACAGCCCATTCTTTTTTTCTACCAGAACCTTAGACATATCAAATCCTGTTTATATTGATTACAAGACCTGGGTTAGCAGCATACACTACTTTTCCTGTTAATCTTTCAATTTCCGATACAAATAGCCTTTCATCAGAGTTGTTATCCGACATGTGAAGTAAGACAATATTCATACAGGATGATAGATCACATTCACTCAGGTAATTTTTACACGTATTAAGCTCCATGTGAGATACCATTAAGCGATCTTTTTGTGATTTCAAAGTTCTGCCAGCGTTAATAGCATCCATCAGCTTCACCATAGAATAATTACACTCAATCAAAACATGCGATAAACCGCCAAACATATAATCACATCTACAGCTATCAGTAAGAAATAGGATCTTTCCGCAATCAGGATGATCTATATGATAGCCAACACAGGGTACATCATGGTTTGCCTCAAATGGCAATATTTTGAAGTTTCCAAGTTTATACCCTTTTCCAGGCACAACAGGAATAGAACGTGTTTCGCTGTATATTCCTTTTGCAGTCCATACCTCTGGTAAAGCCAGCGTATAGAAACCGTTATCAACCATTGATTTTATGAATTTGGCATGATCGTTATGCTGGTGAGTGATAAGGCAGCCCACCACTTTCCTGATATTGAAATCAAGAGCCTTTTTCACCTCGGCAAAGCGTATTCCAGCTTCAATGATTAAAGCCTCTTTCCCATTGTCAAGAATGTAACAATTACCACTGGATGAGCTACCTAACACTTTCAATTCCATAATCAATAACCTGGATCATCATCATTATTAGCTGGCGCAACACTGGAATGAGATACGTTCTCATAAGCTACAGATTCAGCATCTATCACCTTAACAGGCTGATCATCTACCTGTAGTACATTATCATCATAACTTTCACCAGCAAAATCATTAGCAATAGCATTCTGCATTTCGATAGACAAGTAGCCATATTTACTTAGTAAAATTCGGATAACAGTCTTAATCGCCATACCGTGAAAGTTACCCATCCATCCTACAGTATTACTATCTGGCATAACAGGAGCACTTGCAAGTGCTATGAGACTTTCCACTGTAGTGTCTCTTTTAAGCCCCTTAGAGTACTTCTTAGCGTGCGTTGCCATCTGTTCAACCGTCATGTACAAAGTCTTAGAAAAGCCATTTAGAAGTTCAAAATAGCAGAAGTAACCAACAACCTTATCAGACAGCTTTTCTCCATCGAAAGCAATCTCACCAGTCAACTTATTGACCTTTCTTAGTTCACCCTCATATACAGCATCAGCATTCAGAGTTCTGTATTGACCTGTACGCATAGCAAGCTGTATATAACCTTTGTACCCCATCTGAAATGTTGGTACCATCACCTTATCATAAACAGGCTTTCCAGTATTCGGATTTATAACAGCATTCCCATTCTGATCAATCCTTTTGACTGATAAGTTATATGGAATGATATAGGCATACCCAAGAGCCTTGTTAATTGGCAAATGTAATACCGCTGCTTTCAGAGCCTCGGTAACAACCGTTTTAGGATCGCATAGCTGGAGGTTGCTGTCTCCATTATATAGATCTATAACAGAAGCTACAAATGTTCCAGAGTTCTTTCCCAAAGCATTCTTAAACTGAGCCTGAACACTCTCTGCATTGAGAATACCTTTCAGGACATCTACCTTTTTGGGCTGTTTTGCAACTGCCCCACCATTTGCAGTCACCTGGACTGCTGTTGATTGTGTAGTCATATCTTATTAGTTTACAGTTAGTTTATCTTTTGACACAACCAGGTTTATAACCTGAGATATAGTAGGAATAATCTTGTTAACAGATTCGCTGTTATCAATAAAGATCGGTGCAGAAACGCCCTTATATTTACATATTGCATTGATAATATCAAGACCAGCATTAACCTTACCAGCAGTGTTAACATCAGGATAAGGAGTACCGTTTACAGTGCAAACACATGTAAGTTTTTCACCTCCATTTAATTGTTCTGTAACGAATGAGAAGCTAACCACTTCAAACATACTGTTGATCTTTTCAATGAGCTTTGCATCCTTATCCTTTTGGAATGACATTACTGTAAATTCCCATTTTTCAAGATCAGCTTTTGCCTGGTTATTCTGGATTCTCTTTTCCTCCAGTTCCTCAATTTCCTTTTTAGCTCGTTCAATCTGATCACGCTTAGCAAGTCTCTTGTACAACTCCTGGATATTATCATCCAATGATGATTTAGCAAAACGAAGTTCGCTAACATCTACAGGCTTAGATTCAATATTAAGCTGATTATTAAGATCAGCTATTTCATTATTCAAACTGATACATGTAGGATCATTCTTAATCATTGCATCAACATCAGGAACTTCTGGCATATTTGCTTTCTGAACTTCAATCTCCCTCTCAATCAATACAATCCTATCCTCAGATTCCTTGATCTTAGAAATAATACTATCACGCTCAGCCTCTTTCTTCTTTTTCAATTCAACCAGTGAAAAACCTTTGTCCTTATTTTCTTTTAATCTTTTAGCCTTATTCTGATTGAAATTAGCAAGCAGCTCATTCTGCTTAGCTTCAATATCATCAACCTCTAACTGACGTTTACATGTAGGACAAACAAATGCACCCTCTGGGTATTGTATTGTTTCTGCATTGATTTTCCTGTATTCATTTCTCAGCACCGACAAAGTATCTTCTATTCTCTGTATTTCTGATTCACAGTTTGACAAAGAACTACGATTCAATTCAAGATCTCTTGTTTCAGACTTATGATTATACTCCAGATCTTTCAATTTCATCATAACCTCGTTTCTTTCAGCCCCAGCAGATGCCCTTATTTCATTCTGGCGATTGACAAGTGACATTCTTTTATCACCGATAGTTCTTTGGATTTCAAGTTTACGCTGATTTTCCTGTTCATTGATTTTTGATTTATCAGTTATCTGATTATCAATCTCAGTCAAACGCTGTTTCTTTTTCTGCAGTTCAATTTCAAGAGCTTCCCAATCTTCCGATTCTGGCATCAATCTCCTGGCTGTATCAATTTGTGATGGAATAACAGCAAGAACATCATTACATGCCTTTTTCTTAGCTGCCACTTCTTTTGAGAACTGGGAAAGGCTTCTTCCAGACAACTGAGCCAACAGCTCAATATATTCAGGTTTTATAGCAGCTACTTCATCATCAGAGATACCACCTGCCATATCAAAAAGAAGTTCCTTTTGCGCATCTACTTTTAATGAAATGAAGTAGAAAGGATTTGTTATCATTCTGAAAATATCCTCAGTAAGAATAGCAGCTACCTCACTCTCATATTCTTTCTTTGTTGCCAGCTTTACATCGTTGAGATAAAATTCAGTCTCATGGTTCTTTAGAGTTTCCTCAGTAGTACCCCTGGGCTTAACCCATTTCTCAACATAGTTACGCTGTAACTTCATTTCTTTTCCATCTACACTAATAACACCAGTAACAGAATGTTCCAAGTGTAGAATAGGTTTCTTTGTCAACGGATCAATAGTTTTGATATTGAAATTACTATCAGATCTTCCAGTGCTATCCTTACCAAATAACAGCCATGTGAAAGCATCAAAAATAGTAGTCTTTCCAGTTCCATTATCTCCACTAATTATAGTCCTTTGATCAGTGAATACAACTTCCAGGTTTCTCACGCCCTTGAAATTTACAAGGATCAATGATTTCAGTTTTATTTCTCTCATATTACTTGTTAATAATTGAATTGATTTTTTCTGATTTATCAGCAGCTAATAGATCTGCCATTGAATAGAGAACTTTGGATCTACTACTACTTCCAGATCTCATAGGTGATATAGTTCCATTACACACCCACCTTTTTACTCTGCATTCCTGGAATACTCTGTATGCCTCACGTTGAGAAATTAGATCTTCACCTGGTTTAGTCTGCTTTACATAGTTTGCAGCCCCAAGTTCAGCCATTTCCTTACAGATATTCTTTATTTCGTATAGTTCCAAAGTTATAGCCATATTACTTACCCCTCATTCGTTTGAAATAAGATCTAACACTCTCTGTTCCATACATATCATCTGTATAGAATACATAAGAAAGCAGCAAACAAAAAAAAGCTGAAAAGAAGTGCCACCAGGCATAGAAAAAGATTGCTCCAATTAGAGCGATAATACCAAAGGCAAATGATATTACCCCTTGTACTAAATTCATTAAAGTTTCTGATTTCATCGGTGTTGCATTTTTAGTTGTTAAACAATTCGTTTTCTGGTACTCCAAGTTCTTTAGATATTATGGAGATTTTGAGTGCATCAGGCTTTTGAGTGCCTGCCAGCCAGCATCTAACAGTAGTAGGGTGTACCTTGCAGATTTCTGCCATCCTCCTAACAAAGTCAGCTTTTGGTGCTTCAACCTTTCGGTTCGGTAGTCGGTCATAAATTTTTCTGAATGTACTTTTTTTCATTTTTTACTCGGTTTAATACGTTCGGCAAACACATTTTAGCTATATTTGCACCATTACTATTATTATCGTGTTGCAAATATACAGAATTTAATTCTAATAAAACAAGAATTTACGGAGTTATTTTCAGAATATTTTGCACAAAAAATGTAACACTTTGATTTTCAATTAGAAATAAACTCGGTAAAAATGAGCAAAACAAAAGATAGATTACTGGAGTTTCTGAAATACAAGAAGCTCGGACAACAGAAATTTGAAATATCTATAGGGATGAGTAACGGATGGGCAAACAAGGTCGGTGACAACATACGTGAAACCACACTAAATAAGATAAAAGAAGTTTATCCAGAATTAAACATAGCATGGCTTAAGGCTGGTATTGGCTCAATGCTTATCAATGGAGATAATGAGGTAACTTTAGAAACTCCAGAAGATGATAACCAGGAAACGACTGCAAAGTTCGTACCCCTTTTGCCGATAGCAGCACAAGGTGGAAGTCTTAACGATTTTGTTGTATCAGTAAAAGATAGTGATTGTGAAAAGGTAGTATCTCCGATAAAAGGTGCTCAGTTTGCTATGCCTGTAAGTGGTGATAGTATGTCTCCAGAATATCCTAACGGATCACAGATCTTTATCAAACGTATAAATGAAAAGGCATTTATAGAGTGGGGTAAGGTGTATGTACTTGACACTTGCAACGGAACAGTTATAAAGATATTGGTTCCGTCTGAAAAAGATGGATATGTTCGCTGTTTATCAATCAATAAAGATCCTATCTTTGCACCATTTGATGTTTCCTGGAGTGACGTTTATGGAGTGTACAGAGTTCTATTATGTATGTCAGTAAAATAAACAGTCATGGAAAAGTATTACACAATGGTAATGGATCTCTATAGGGATGCCATTACAGGAAATTACCAGGTAAATCAATCTACAGAAGTAAAAAAAGAGTTGTATTGTGCCATAACAGCATCCAGGATAAAAGGAGAAAAAACAGAGGTGCTGGAGGACTTAATCAAGAGAATTAACGAACTGGAGGAAAAACAATGAAAAAAACTATATTAGCAGCATTGATGGTTGCATTCTTATCAGGATGCTCAAAAGAGGATAACACTGTTACAATAACTAATTTATCAGGTAAATCCTGGTATGAGACACAGGTTTGGTTCCGACAAACAGAAGATGGTGAGTTGTCTGGATATACAGAGGTTGGAACTGTTGATGTCAGATCATCGTGTGTTGTCGAAACGGACGATCCTATCTTTTACATATACGCAAAAGACAATAGAGGAAAAATGATCATGTCTAAAAACATACATATCAATGGAAGCAAAGCCACAGTTAAAGAAAGTGATTTATACTAATGAATACAAATGTGAGCAAACAGATTATAGAAAGATTCTATTCAGCCCTGGACGCAATCATAGAAGCGAAAAAGATCAGAGGCGTTAACACATACTGTAGGTTGTATGATATAGATAGGAGAAACTTTATTGCACAAAGGAAAGATCTTGATCGTGGCTGGTTTCAGGTTTCCTGGCTACAGCCCATGGTACGTGAATATGGTGTTAGTGCAAGATGGCTACTTACTGGATATGGTAAAATGTTTGAATAATGGAAAAGGTTTCAATAGATGATTTATTAAAGTTCTCTACATTGATAGAGAAAGAGACTTATTTCAATTTATTGGAATTAAAAATAACAGGAGCGAAGTATGTAAATGTTCCATCTGGAACACTTGAAAAGCTAAAAAGAATGAAAAAGTCAAAGAAATAAGCGGTACCCTTTGGTATCGCTTTTTCTTTCCCCCTACACCCCCTATCTTTATACATATACAACCTGTCTCTTATACACATCTCCGAGCCCACGAGACTAGCGCTCATCT
>ERZ652152.44-NODE-44-length-76827-cov-18.8955_pt1 | contig 76827 bp, 67 predicted proteins | sample MGYA00514757_ERZ652152 | MGnify/ENA metagenome assembly ERZ652152
ATAACCAGTAAACTTTCCTCATTCTTCTCTCAAACACTTTTTATATGTACTTTCATCATGCAAAAGACCATGTTTTGCAAGGCGAAAGGGCACGTTTTGCAACACGTCTGCTAACACGCTGACAATCAGAAGGATAACAATATGTAAGCTGTCCGCCCGTACACAGCATCTGACGGCCTTTGCAGCACGACAGAATACAGACCGGCATGATAAAAACATGACAGAAGCGGCGCGCCCGGAGCCACGCCCGAAACACGCCGACGAGACGGCACAGAGAACAAAATTTAGCACGGCTGGAGGCAAGAACTAACTATTTTTAGCACTAAAAAGTTGTTGATTTGAAAAATAAAGCCTACCTTTGCCAACAAGAATAAAATGAATTAACATAAGGAAAGGCAAGATCAAGGATTCCGACATTGAGAAACATGCCGGAATCTTTCGTTTTGTCTGTCCCAAAAATAATAATAATCTTTAAAACCAATAAATTATGGCTTACATGTCACAAGAAGGCTACGACAAGTTAGTGGCCGAACTAAAACATTTGGAAAGTGTCGAACGTCCCAAGGCGTCAGCGGCAATTGCAGAGGCCAGAGACAAAGGCGACCTGAGCGAAAATTCAGAATATGATGCAGCTAAGGAGGCACAGGCACATCTTGAAGACAAGATCAACAGGATTAAGCTTGCTATCTCTGAAGCCAAAATTGTTGACACATCGCGCCTGAGCACAGACTGCGTGCAGATTCTGTCAAAAGTGGAAATGACCAACCTGGCCAACAACGCCAAGATGAGCTACACAATCGTGAGCGAGAGCGAGGCAAACCTGCGCGAAGGCAAAATCTCGATAAAGACACCTATTGCACAGGGACTGCTCAACAAGAAGGTAGGCGACGAGGTTGAAATAAAGATACCACGCGGAACCATAAAGCTGCGCATAGAAAAGATTACCGTAGAATAAAGCTCATGAGATACAGCTGTCATGAGGCTTTAAGGCAGGCAAGCCGAAGACTCCTGACACTGAAGCCTCATCACACACGACATCCATAAGCCCTAAGGACCTTACATACAATAATATAAAAACATAACATCATGGATATTTTCTCAAAAATAGCTGCAGGCGAAATACCCAGCTACAAATGCGCCGAAAACGACAAGTTCTACGCATTTCTCGACATCAACCCGCTTGCAAAGGGACATACGCTGGTGATACCGCGCCGCGAGGTTGACTACTTCTTCGACCTCAACGACGACGAGATAGCCGAAATGATGGTGTTTGCAAAGAAAGTGGCCGTGGCTATAAAGAAGGCCTTCCCGTGCCGCAAGGTGGGCATGGCCGTGCTCGGACTCGAAGTGGCACACGCACACATACACCTCGTGCCCATGCAGACAGAGAAAGACATGCTCTTCTCTAACCCCAAGCTGAAACTTACAGAGCAGGAGTTTAAAGAAGCTGCAGACAAGATATATGCCGCTTTCTGCGAGTAATACGGCAGAAGCATGAAGCCACGAAGGCGGCACAAGAAAAAAAGAGTGAGGAGCGTCAGGCACAAACAAAGCCGGGCGCTCCTCACTCTTTTTATACATAATAGGCGGCAGGACTAAATAAACTCGTCGCCATACTTTACCTGCACCTCATTGATATACTTGCGTATAAGCGCTGACGAATCCTCCTTCTTGCATATAAGCAGCACGTTGCCCTTCTCGGCCACGATATATCCGTCGAGCCCGTTTATTATGCCCATGTGGTCGTCAGGCAGCTTAATGATGTTGTTGCGGCTGTCGTCGGCTATAACGCGCGAGCCGATAACCACGTTGTCGCCCTCGCCCTTGCTCATGCTCTCATATATAGAGTGCCACATGCCAAGGTCGGCCCAGCCGAAGTCGCATATCATCACATACACATTCTCGTTGTGCTCAAGTATGCCGTAGTCTATCGACAGGTTGGGATACGACGGAAAGTTCTCCCTGACAAACTCAAGCTCGCGCTCCATGCTGTATTCAGCCCCCGAAGCCTCAAGCTTTCTCAGCACAGGAGGGAATATGCGCTTAAGACACTCGCAGAGATAATTAACGTTAGAAAGAAACAGCCCTGTGTTCCAGTAAAACTCGCCGCTCTCCATGAACATTCGCGCAAAGTCGCGGTCGGGCTTCTCCGTAAACGACTTAACCTTAAACACATCGTCGCGCTCAGAAGGCTCGCCCGTCTGTATGTAGCCATAGCCGGGCTCAGGTCTCGTAGGCCTTACGCCCATTGTCAGCAGGCAGTCGTGGCTGCCGACAAAGTCGAGACCGTTGATAACGTCAGTCTTGAACACATCCTCCTTGAACACAGCCTGGTCCGACGGCACCACCACGAGACGCGCGTCGCGGTCGGCCCTATGCAGGATGCGGTATGTAGCCCAGGCCACGCTCGGAGCCGTGTTCCTGAAGATAGGCTCACTGAGGATATGCTCCTCGGGCAGCTCGGGCAGCTGCTCCCTCACCAGGTCGTGATAGATGTGGTTTGTACTGATATAAATATTTTCAGAAGGAATAAATCCGGCCATGCGGTCGTAAGTCTGCTGAAGAAGCGTGCGTCCTGTCGAAAAGAAATCCAAGAACTGCTTAGGACGGTCTTCGCGGCTGCAAGGCCACAGGCGGCGTCCTTTGCCGCCGGCCAAAATAAGACAATAATTGTTTTTATTCACACTCATTGTATTTACAGATTGTTTTACGAATACGAAGATAAGCATTATTGTCTGTATAACCAATTATTTTAAGTTTTTTCAATTAAAAATTTGTCAATTCAGAATTTATATTTATCTTTGCAGCCGAAAAGAAGCCCAGATGGCGGAATCGGTAGACGCGCTGGTCTCAAACACCAGTGGGGCAACCCGTGCCGGTTCGACCCCGGCTCTGGGTACATAAAGCGGCTGTTAATCATCTGATTATCAGCCGTTTTTATTTTTACAGGTAGCCAAAGGGTAGCCAAAAACGACAACACCCAATTCTCTTATGTTTAAATACACTAAACCTTACTCAATTTTCAGGACTTTGCTCAATCGTTTTTATTTGCCCTTGTTTTATTTTATTTGCCTCTTTTGATTCTTTGAATTTTAGAAAATCATACTCGAGACCACGATCAATCAGATATTCATGAATGACATTCATGGTATTCATAAGCTTTATATTTTCGCATTGGTAAAATACACTTTCCACATAATTTGCTGAATAGACAGAGAACAGGTTATTGATATTCTGTTCTAAACTCATACCTTTGCTACTTATTGTACAACTCAATCCGCCTACATAATAAGCCGGATCCAATCCGTATTCTTTCATTTTACGATTTATACAACCAAGAAGCCTCTTATTTATATCCTGTGCTTTTTCTACAAATTTGTTTGTTATCTCTCTTTCATCAATAAGAATCGTTTCCATAACTTATTAATTTAAAATTGTTTTGGGGATGTCTTTATATCTCGTCAAAGTCTCGGTATCCAATATTTTCGGATATACTTTTAATAATGTACCTATCAGCAATTTTATTGAGTTTTGAAACAGCTCTGCAGAATTCAATACGAGTTTTGTCATCCATAGTCCCATAAAATAATTCGTGGAGAGAATAAAGTGTTGATAGAACATCTTGAATCATACACTTAAGATATAACGTAGCTTGCGTACTACAACTTATATGCGCGTTTTTTACACGTTGCGCATCGTTCCAACCATACAAATCTTTTAATATCTCGTTTCTCTTTTGTTCGTATTCTTTTGAATGTTTCATACCTATTTCTATTGTGGTGGGATGGGTTAAAGCCACCCCACCAGGTTAATTATTCTATCTTTATCAAATTTGCCACTTTAAACGATCTGTAAGCCTGTTTCTCGGTATCAAAGTATACTTGTAAAGTATCGCTCTTCTTACGGCTATCCGTACCCTTTATTGGCGGTAACAACGACTCTTTCAGTGTGCCGTATGCCTCACGTATAGAACCGTCAACTTTCTGAAAGTAGAACTTCACGATTCTCTGTTTCATTGCTGCCTTCAGCTTCATGTTGGCCCAGGCCACCTTCAAAGCCTCGCTCATTGTAAAGCCATTTCGCTTTACGAGCTGCCATGCCAAGCACATTACATCTCTCATTCTGTTTTTAAATTCTGTTGCCATAGTTATTTATCTTTAATCGTTAATATTATGCTGTCAATTCACATTCTGCATATCTCTCAATCTCTGTAAGGCTGCAGTCGACTTCTATCTCGTTGCCGTCCTCGTCATAAGCTTCAACGTTATGAATGCATACAAAAACATTAGTAGTTACCCATGCACCGGTGCCATTGAAATAATTATCCTCACAATAACCATCAATCTCAAAGCTGCCATCGACAACTACCAGGGTATCGTTTACTTCTACCTCAATAGAGAATGTACCATTGTTGCCCTCTATGTTTTCTACTATCGCATTTGCAATTGTTTCGTTTATTGCTTTCATATCGTTTGTCCTTTATTGTTTAACTTTGATAATGCAAATGTAAGCCAATCATTTTACATAAACAAGAAAAAGAATTATTTTCATATTACATTTAACATTAATTAGTAAGCCAATCGTTTTACATTGCAATAAACTATGTAAATTTGCATAAACTTAAAATGACAGAATTATGATAGATAGATTAATGATTAAAGATGCCATGAAACGCTATGGCACATCTGTGAATGAAGTAGCTGATAAAATGGGTATCTCACGTGTCACTCTTAGTACTCACATTAATGGGAATCCATCAACGGAGGTCCTTTTGAGGATTGCTGATGCTATAGGATGCCCGGTAACTGAATTATTTGAACAACCAAAGAAAGACACCCTTTCTCTCACTTGCCCCCATTGTGGAAAGGAGATAAATATCAAGGTTGAGAAAGGAGAATAAGGGATGGAAGACAAGTTATTCCACTATACTACAATGGAAGCATTAACCAAAATAATGCAGAAAGAAAATGTCTGTTTTTTGGCTACGCACTATAAGTACCTTAATGATCCGTCGGAGTATCAATGGGGACTTGAACAAATAAAAAGCAAATGTGCAGATTTCAACACAGATGAAACAGATCTGTTTATATTATCATTGAGTAAACAACGTGACTTTCTACCTATGTGGAGTATGTATGCTCAAAATGGTAATGGTGTAATGTTAGAAGTAAGTAATTTAGCTTCATCGTGTTTTGAATATTCATTCATGATGGCTGATTGCGAATATGATATAGAAAAAATAGATTTGCACTCTAAATTGAGATTACATGAAAGATATAAAAATAGTGATGATAAGTTTAGACAAAGGCTTGGCCTATCATGGGACAAGATGCTTCCGGCAGTCATAAAGCATCCGGCATACAAATACGAAAACGAAAAAAGACTCATTTTCAACAAACTAGACAACGAGGAAGTTTTTTTCAGAGAAAGAAAGGGCATTCTCATACCATGCGTAAAAAGGACGTTTGATAAATCTTTCATAAAGTCAATAACATTAGGTCCAATGCTTATGGAACAAAAGGAAAAAGCAAAGGAATCCCTTCAAATGTTTTTGTATCAAAATAAGTATGAGAATCTTATTGACAAAATACATTTTTCATCTGTGCCTTATAAAATATAAGGCAATAACATTATCTTTGTTTATACTACTAAAAAAATAAATATTGAATTAATTTAAAAAGTAAATTATGGAAGTAAATGCAACTGATTTTGAAAACGGAAGTTACGTATTAGTGTCAGGAATTTTAAACGGAGAAGATACTCCCAGAACGATATTGACACAAATAGAACGAATTGATAAATATGAAAAAACAATAACATTTAACGGTGTTTCTTTTAAAGAAATAAATTCTGTTGATCCCATCAAAATTACTAAAGAAAATCTTACAAAAGAATGCGGATTTTCATTGTCTAACTATTCTGAAATTTATAGAAATGGAGAAGTTATTATTGCTACACATTTTGATAAGTTAACACAGCAAGACTTTTTTTATCTTATTGCACACACTCCTTCTGAAGTAAATTATGATAATATACCCGATACATATAAAATTCGTGTTGAATACGTACACCAATTACAGAAAATTGATGGCTGTGCAAAAGAAATTAAGTTTTAGCAAACCTACTATATTGTGAATTTGAAGACTTGCACAAAAGATCAACGAATTCTTACGTGACGTTATTATTTTAAATAATACCTGAACTAAGTATTACTGAGGGGGGGCTGCGGCCTCCCCCTTTAACGATGTCTATTTGACGGACACCGTGTAAGGGGATTACTGTTTTAGGAACCCCTCTCAAATGATGTAAACTGGACTTACACCACACGCCAGCTTTGGGGTATCGCCAAATTTGCCTAATATCAACCTACAAACATTTTTCAATTTCCTGCCAGAGAGCTATCATTTCTTTTGTGGGAGCCTCATCTTTGCCCAAAAATTCAAAATCTTTTCTTTGGTATGGGGTGTGTTCAAAGCATATCAAGTCCAAAAGGTAGTTTTTAGCCCCTACAGGACGCAAATAACATAGTTCCCGATATTCTCTATACTGTTGGTCTGAAAGTGGCTGAAAAAGGGTTATTTCTTGATATGAGAATACAGCCTCGTACGCTCCATACCCAGAATAAAGGACACGGAGTGTAAAAGGCTTGTTTGTTTCAAACGAGGTTTGAGGTTTCTTGCTCATTATGCTTGATTTCTGCATTCCCTCCGTCCATATTTGCGTACATATTTGGCAAATACGGAATCACGGTCTTTCTTTCCTGTCATGGCTTCATAATCGTCCACTGCTTCAGTACAACACTTTAGCCATTCTTCAAAAGCAGGCTCACCCGGCTTGCCGTCCTGCGCATCTATCCACAACTCGATAGGGATGCCGTTTCCGGTCATTCGTCCATGTCGTTTGACTCCTTCCAATATGGAATCAATCTTCTGCTTCCTTTCTTCCTGATTCATATTTCAGCCCTTCTATGCGTTCAACAATCTTATTAATAGCCTCATCGGGGGCATTCTCTAACAGCTCTTCTAACTTTTTATATTCAGCCTCCAGCATTTCTGCAGGTGATGAACTTTGCATCTTTGGAGTAACATACTGCAGGAGATTGGATATTATTCGAACACGCTCACCCGGTTCCAGCTTTTCCAAATCTTTTTCAAACTGTTCCCTGTTCCCGTCAATAATAGAAGCTATCCACTCTTTAACCGTTCCCGAAACTTTATTAGGCGTTCCGGCTTTGCGTCCGCCTGTTTTTTCCGTTCCTTTTCTTCTTCCTACCATTTCTAAAAAAATCTACTTTAGAAACCGGGCAGATTCTCCGCTATGGCAAACCTGCCCGGAATAAGTTAATTTCCTTTCATAAAACGCTCATGCTCGATTGCTTGGTATTCTCCAATGTCTGGATGCTTTAAAATCGCTTTAGTGCCTGTGTTAATCATATCAGCAATATGACTACATTCGTCTCCAGTTGCCGGAGCACTTTTCCTATAACAACCACCACTTGTTTGTATAATCCCATCATCATACAGATTATCTCTATAATCCGGGGAAAAATGAGCGTTATACCCTAAAATGCCATCAGCTATCTTTTCGGATTCCGTTCTGTTATCCCATTGATCAGGGTTATCAATAGCGTGCTTTGCTGCTTCAATGCCCAATTTTTCATCTGCAGCAATGTTGGCAATACGCATAGCCCAATATCTATCTACATCTATTTCTTTGTCCCATTTTTCGATAGCTTCCTTAGCTTTTTTGTATCCCTGTTTACTTGCCAAGTTTGCAATGGCGTGTAATAAATCATTTCTCATACTCTATTTTTTAAAAGTTAAATAATTGTTTCTGCTCGTTCACCTCCAGAAGAGCAAACTCTATCCGGGGGTGGTATTTGTCTATTTTCTTTTCTGCTTCAATCTGGAAACATAATTTGTCGTCCGTTATAGCGCCTACCATCTGCAAACAATCTAAAAGCGTTTTTAAGCTGTTATCAAGGTCGAAACGTACAGAACTATGATAGACCTTCACAAACAGCCGGAAACGGCTAGAAACACCCTTATTACGGTATATTCGGCATTGCTGCATGAAGCTATTTTCATAGGCTCGTATCTTGTCATCTTTAATAATTCGTTTTGTACCGAACTTACCCGGAACAGCTTTATAATGGTTGGCTTTCGCAAGAATCTGACCGTATATTACTTCTATCTCCATTATGTTCACCAGCCTTTAACATATTTTTCGGATGAATTGTCTTTTAAAACCATGCCTACATCAGCAGAGCTTGTCTTTGTTGTTTTGTGGAAATTTGTCTCTTTCCGGCTCCAGCTGCGAGCAGCTGCTTTCCAGTCTTTCATTGGATTACTAGCCCCCACCTTCCATCCATTAGCCTGATAGTGGTCATGAAATGCAGAATAATCACCTTTAAGATTGTTTCCTTCAAAATATAATTTTATATCTTTGAGTGAGGGGATGACAAATCTTTCTGATTTGTCCCCACTCTCTATGTTATATTCCTTATCCTTATTTACATCCTTATCCTTATTAGCTTGTTTTTTGGTTGTTTTTTGGTTGTTTTTCGGTTGTTTCTTGGTTGTTTTCTTTGCATTTAGATTACCAATAGGAGCACCACCTTTACGACCATTTTTCCAACGTTGGATATTAGCATCTAATATCGGACGAATAAGGGAGAATAAAGCTTTGGGAAATCCTGTTAACTCCGGTTCAACCATATCCAAACTATAGTCTGATATAGCTTCATACATTATGAGTTTGTCTTTTTCAGATAGTTCGCTCATACTATCCTTAAATGAACGATAGAAAATAAAAGTATCTCTCATTTCACATCCTCTTTATATTTCTCCCATACCATTATTTTTTCATGCAATATGCCTGTGCTTTCTGTTCTATCTCGGTGGCAGTCGACACCCTGTTGTTCTGTAGCCATTGCTCCAATTCCTGACGGTAGAAATAGCACATTTTCCCCATTGGTTTAAAATGTGGTATCTGCTGTCTCATGGTAAGTTTGTAAAGGTAGCTTTTAGAAACGCCCATATATTTTGCAGCTTCATCACTTGTCAGCACTTCTTTAGTGCAAAAGATTGTGTTTGCCGTTATAAGGTCGGCAACCTTTTTTAGTTCCTCTGCCATAACTTATATTTTAAAGGCCTGGGCTTCTGGGTTGAGGTGCAAGACTAACCCGTCTTTACCCTGTAACCGTCTGGAGTAATAGGCTTGCACTCGCTATCTCCAGCTGATTACAAAAGCAAAGTTAAGCTATAAAACAAAACAAAGGAAATAATAAGAATAGCCTTTAATTGCCATTATATATTAGACAATTAAAAGCTATTAATGTCAACTTGGAAATACTTGCTAATTGTTTATTAATGCTTGTTTTGCTCCTGCAAATTCATCATCTGAGTACAAATTTGCACTTAAGTATTTATTGAAGATCTGTTTGCTTACAATATTGCCAAATTCATTTATAAATTGTGTGTGTGTTGGTTTTAGCATCATACCTAATTGTATGGCTGCTTTAATGTATATTACAGCTTTGCTATCTTCTTTACCATCAATCAAATCATGTAATTTCCTTTTTGTGGCTTCCTTATCTTTAACAAGTATATCGTTAAAAGGCTTACTTGGCCTGCCTTTTTTCTTTTTTGTATTTACAATATGTAGTTCTGGTCTTACTGTAATACTTTGTTTGTTTTTTATTTCATTCTTTATGAATTCTACTTCTTCATGGTAATATTTACAAATAAAAAACATTGATTCCAAAATCCTACCTAATTCATTAACTTGCATAAACCCATACCAATCCTTATTAAATTTATTGTAATCTTCTATTATAACTTGTTCATAATCCTTAATCTCTTCATAAGCAGTTTCCAATAAGTGATAATATTTTATTTTATCGTCAATACTTCTTGTTTGGCAATATTCATCACCACCTATACATACATCTGTCCCATAATCAAGAGCCTCGATCAACTTCCATAACTGTTCGTATCGTTTTATGTTCAAATCTTTATAATGAGATAAAACATTATTTCTTTTCTCTTCCATTTCTATTCTTATAATTTAATCTCTGGCAAGCTATTTATAGCCTCCTGTTTTAAACTATCTATTGCCCTTGTGTATTTCTCTGTATGCTTCAGCCCGCTATGTCCCAATAGACTTGCGACGGTCTTTATATTAGCGCCATTATTGAGGATATTAACAGCAAATGAATGTCGGGCACAATGGAGTATAAAGTAAAAAGCAATAGCTAACAAGATTGAACAGATAAATCGTAACGTGTTGGAAATAAGCAGATATTCATCATTTTGCTTAAAGTTGAAAAAGCAATGAAGTGCAGAATATTGAGCGGTTTCAGTTACCAAAACGTTAGCTGTCCAGTTACCTGAACAATATAGGTAACGGTGAGCAAATCAAGTAATCTGAGACCGGATAATTTTTCACTGATTTACAATGTTTTGCATATCAAAGAACGCTTATGAGAATTGTAGTTTTACAACAAAAAATGTAAGCGTATGAAGATTGAAAAATTCAAGGTGTTGCTTTACCTTAAAAGAAGCGGAACAGACAAGAACGGAAAAACTCCGATCATGGGCAGAATTACGGTAAACCGTAGTGTAGCACAATTCAGTTGTAAACTGAATTGCAGTGAGAAACTTTGGAATCCGAGGGAAAGCCGGTTGAACGGCAAAAGTAAGGAAGCGGTGGAAACCAATGCCAAAATAGACAGGCTGCTTGTTTCCATACACAAAGCATTTGATACCCTTGTAGAACGGAAAACCGATTTCGATGCCGTTTCAGTAAAAAATCTGTTTCAAGGTGGAATGGACAGCCGCATGACTCTGCTCAAACTTTTTGACCGCCACATAGAAGAAGTCAAATCTCTTGTCGGTGTGGAATATTCATTACGAACGATACCCAATTACATTTATACGCGGCAACGACTTGCCGAATTCATATCCAGCCGTTATAAGGTTTCCGATCTTGCTTTCGGACAGTTGAACGAGCAGTTCATAAGGGAGTTTCAGGAATATGTGGTCATAAAGTGTGGACTAAGTGTTGAAACCGTACGCCATTATCTGGCTTTACTTAAACGGGTCTGTCGTATAGCCTTTAAGGAAGGACATTCGGACAAATATCATTTTGAACATTACACTTTGCCAAAGAAGCTGGAGAAGCCACCGAGAGCATTGAGCCGTGAGGATTTTGAAAAACTCCGTGATTTGGAAATAGAGGAACACCGCTGGTCGCATATTACTACCAGAGATCTTTTTCTTTTCGCCTGTTATACTGGAACCTCTTATATTGATGTAGTGTCCATAACCGAAACAAACCTTGTAAAAGATGACAGCGGAGCTTTATGGCTGAAATACCAGCGAGGAAAGAACGGAAAATTATGCCGTGTCAAACTGCTTCCGGAAGCAATAGAGCTTATCGAAAAATACCGCAGCAAATCACGAAAGACACTGTTTCCACATATAGAACACGGTGCATTGATGTGGAACTTGTCCAGTCTGAAGGTTATGGCCGGAATAGACGGTCCGCTTACCTATCATATGGGACGGCACTCGTTTTCGACTCTGATCACACTCGAAAACGGCGTACCGATAGAAACGGTCAGCAGAATGCTGGGGCATTCAGACATTTCTACTACCCAGATTTATGCGCGGGTGACTCCGAAGAAACTTTTTGAAGACATGGATAAATATATAGAGGCTACCAAAGACTTGAAACTTGTACTCTGATAATAAGTATCACCAATAAAATAAATTATACGATTATGCGCAGCACATTTTCAATATTACCATACATAAACCGCAATAAAGTAAAGGCAGACGGTACCACATCCGTCATGTGCCGAATTTCCATAGACGGCAAGAGCAGTGTATTTTCCACAGGGATATATTGTCGTCCCGAGGACTGGAATACCGAAAAGGGGGAAATCAGGGAGCAAAGAGCGAACAACCGTTTGATTGAACTCCGCAACAAGTTGGAACAGACTTATGAAAAGTACTTGAAAACAAAAGGTGTTGTCAGTGCAGAACTGCTTAAAAATGAGATTACACAGGCCAATACAGTGCCGGAATACCTTCTTCAGGCCGGAGAAGAGGAATGTGAACGGCTCAGAGTCCGTTCAGTTGAAATCAGGTCTACCTCCAGTTACAGGCAGTCTAAAAGTACACAGGCTTACCTACGCGAATATCTGCTCACACTAAAAATGACGGATATAGCATTTGAGGATATTACGGAAGATTTCGGTTATGGTTTCAAACAGTTTGTCAAGTCAAAAGGCTGCAAGGCTTCTCATATAAATCATTGTATGACGTGGCTGAACAGGCTGATTTATATAGCTGTTGACAGGGAAATTTTACGCTTCAATCCGATAACTGATGTTCCTTACGAAAAGAAGGAAGCCCCCAAGCTGAACCATATCAGCCGGAGCCAGCTGCAACTGATTATGGAACGTCCAATGCCCAACAAATGGCAGGAACTCACACGGCGTGTCTTTATCTTCTCTGCTTTCACTTCATTAGCATACGTGGATATGAAGGAACTTTATCCCCATCATATCGGCAAGACTGCTGAAGGAAGGCGTTATATCCGCATTAACCGCAAAAAAACCGGAGTTGAATCCTTTATACCACTTCATCCGGTTGCCGAGCAGATATTGGAACTTTATAATACCACGGATGATACGAAACCGGTATTTCCTCTTCCTAATCGGGATATGCTCTGGTATGCCGTTAATGAGATAGGGGTACTGGCCGGAGTCAAAGGAACACTCAGCCATCATCAGGCACGACATACGTTCGGAACATTGCTCCTTTCTGCCGGTGTTCCGATAGAAAGTATCAGTAAAATGATGGGGCATACAAATATCAAGACAACTCAGGTGTATGCCAAGGTTACTGATGATAAGATCTCAGAAGATATGGACAAACTAATGGAGAAAAGAAAGAGCAGCAGTCAAACCGATAAAAAACAGACCAGTATATGAAAAGAGAACCAATAACAATCAATGAAAGTGGAAATATTATTATACAAACGATCAATCCTTCTGAAATTTGGATGAATGAGCCGGAACTGATTTCTTTCTTTAACGTAATTGCACCAACTTTCAGAGCAGCAGTCCGGACTATATATAAGAAAGGCATATTAAATCCGGGAATAGTGGAAAAACGAATCAAACAGAAAGACGGTTGTTACGAGAATTTTTATAATGTGGAAATGATTTTTGCGCTAGCCTTCCTGTTAGATACTTATCCGGCAGACCGACTGCGGAAATATCTGATAACAAAAGCTATAAAAGGAAGTACAGGTTCTTTTGTATGTATTATTGGCAAAAATCATTCTTATCTGAAATGTTAGATTCCTGTCTTAAAAAGCAATAGCCGGCAGTAGGCGGATAATTCCAGCCTGTCTGTCAGCTATTGTTATACACGCAGACTAAATACGGTTTATTTTGTAGGCTTCCCGATAATTCTCCTGAAGCATTTTCTCTATGTCACTCTCCCGGTAAAGGATTTTACCACCCAACTGGTAATAGGATATTCTCCCTTCATTACGATAATCCTGAAGCGTGCGTCTGCTCAGTTTCAATTGCGCCGACACTTCCTTGTCGGTCAGATAGCGTTCACCGCCCAGCACGGGACGGTTCCCGACCGCCAGATTCTCAATCCCGACCAGCATACGGTCAAGACTTCCCATGATACGGTGTACCCATTCTCTGCTGTCTGTTCTCAGTTCACTCATGTTATTATGGATTTAGTGGTTATTATTTAACTGTTATATGTTACGTCCTCTGTAAAGAGCCTCTTTTCTTCTGTCCTCAACTTTCTTGATGATACCCTGCACATCTTCCGGCTTGTAGAATATCTTGTGATTGATTTGAGAAAAAGGCAGGGTACCGTTATCACGGAGTGTCTGCAGGGTACGGGGTGAAATGTTCAGATACTGGCATACGTCCTGATTGTCCATCCACTTGTGCAGCGTCCTGTCGTTCTCCCGGTTGCAAATATCCATGACCCGATGCTCAAAGTATTCAAACTTACGCACCAATTCTTCAAACAGTTGTTTTTCTATTCCTACAAATTCCATATCGTTTCCTTTTTTGTTGATTGATGTTTATTCTTTTTTCGTTGTTTGCGACAAAGAAAAGCCATATATTCTGAAAGGCAATGGTTTCCGCTTAACTGGCAGCATGTGGCGCTGATTATCTTAGTTATGAGGCCACATTCATATCATTTTCTGCAAATATCCCTATATTCAGGGACTCCATCCAATAACGATTTACAGAATAAAATATCTATGAACCTGATTCAATAAAGGTCCATAGCAATGGATAAGGAATGGTTTATTTCTATGTAATCTTACTTCATCACTTTTCCAAACCATTGATTAGATAAGGAAGCAAAGAAGTGTTCCTTCAATAATTCACAGACATGAATATTTACTACAGTACGACAATACGACATTAAGTCAGTAAATATCCAAGTCAATAAATCACTAACAGTTTGACTCCCTAGTTCATTGTTTCATCAAACAGGAAAAATACCGCATTCCACACCGATTGCTCTATATGCAAAGTGCAACAGGCTACATTGTTGCCACATCCCGACCAACTGTTTGACTATTGGTAACTTATATTCTTTTTTTGCCAGAGAATTCATTCCGAGATATATCGGAACATGGCAAACAAAATGAGAAAATAAATGATGAATAGAAACGGAAAAACAGGTCTGTCTCCTCCATAAGAGGATACCGATAACGGTATTATTTCTTCCCAATTTATAGGGATCATATTCAGAGATGCTCAAAATAGCGAGGCTCTGATTTTAAGTGGGGCAAGTTTGTGTTTCGGGCAGACCGAAACCGCTTGCTCCCACTACTGGATGCAGTGAGAGGTTAATCCCGCTGGTCTAATCAGTACATTCATTTTATACAATAGTCAACAGATGGAAAAGAAAAAGAATACAGAAAGAAACAACAAGGGCGGCCGTCCTCCCAAGAGTACGGCCGACAAACTGAAATACCGTGTTACCGTGAAACTGGCGACACCGGATTACTATACACTGAAAAGCAGGGCAAGAAGCGCAGGCATATCGGCAAGCGAATACCTGAGGGAATGTTTCCGTAAGGGATATGTCCGACAAAGACTTACGGCGGAACATTCCGACTATATCCGTAAGCTATGCGGTATGGCGAACAATCTGAACCAGCTGGCTCATAAGGCAAATGCCGGAGGATTCGATACGGCAAAACTGGAATGCCGTGTACAGGTGGCAAGAATCGAAGAACTGCTGAACCATATCCTGCTATGATTGCGAAGATTGTAAAGGGAAGCGGATTCCGTGAGGTTACCAGCTATATCATTGACAGTAAAAAGAATGCCAGGATTATCGCACATGCCGGCTTGTTCATTGAGGATGTTGCCACAATTACAAAGGCTTTCGAAGCACAGGCCGGAATGAATCCGAAAGTATCCAGACCGGTCGGACACATTGCACTGGGATTTTCCAAAGAGGATGAAAGCAGGCTGACCAGCCGGATTATGGCAGAAATAGCTTTGGAATACATGGGACGGATGGGCATAAGGAACACACAATTCTTCATAGCCAGACATTTCGACAAGGAGCATCCCCATATACATATTGCCTACAACCGGATAGACAATGATGGCAGGACCATATCCGACAAAAACGAGCGGTTACGGAGTGCACGCATCTGCAAGGAACTGACCTTGAAATATGGTCTTCATATGGCCAAAGGCAAGGATCATGTCAAGACTGAACGTTTAAGGGAACCGGACAAGACAAAATATGAACTTTACAGTCTGCTTAAAACGGAAGTCAGAAAAGCCGGAAACTGGAAGGAACTGATTGCCGGATTAAGCGAAAAGGGAGTGGATGTACGGTTCAAATACAAGGGAAAATCCGATGAAGTACAGGGTATCGTGTTCATCACGAACGGTTATTCCTTCAGCGGTTCCAAGATTGACAGACAGTTCAGCTATTCCAAGATAGATGCCGCGTTAAAGACACCGTCATATTCGGAAACAGAAAGACAGGTAGCTGTTCAGAGTGAACCAACATGGCAACAAGAATCGCATGGCAGTGAATTATACAGCGGTTCTTTAGGTCTGTTCACACCGAACCCGCAAACGGAACAACCAGAAGATTATCCGGACGACTATCTGAGAAAGAAGAAAAAGAAAAAACAACGTAAAATAAGATGGTAAAGTATGGAAAAAGACAATGTATATGTTTTGTTTGAAGAAATCAAGAACAAGATTGAGATGATAAACGGGAAGCTGGAACAGAAGACCGAAACACCTACTGACGGACAGGCAGAAGAAGTAATCCCGACATGCGTAAGGCATATTCACCGGCATAGTTTTGACATCAGGTCAAGCAAAGTATTTTCTCTTTTGGTCGGAATGGGCGTGGTATGCAGCCTGTCCTTATGGGGAAATATCAGACTATGGCAGTCCAACCGGCAATATGCAGACGATGCCCTGAAATTTCGCGCCATCCGTTCCTGGAGCGGGTGTACTCCGGAAGATATTCTCTGGTTGAACAAGGTTTTCGACATCCATCGTGACGAGAAGGCCATCGAATGGGTCAGGAAACAGGCCGACGGGTACGAGAACGAGCTGAAAGCTGTTTCAGATAGCTTGATGCAAGAGAGTATTAGATAAATTCACAATTAACCGTAAGCATTTCTACGATTAAAACACTTTAGGAGAACTGCTTACGGTTAATATTGTACTATTAATCAAAAAGAGTATTTTCTTCTCGATACCTCATAACTATCTTAAAACAGCGTTCCATTGTTTTGATTCCTATGTTGGGATATGAGATGAGTGAAATCATGGATTTTAGGTCATCATCTTGAAGCGCGTCATTTATTGTTTCAATTTGCCGTTTCTGCCTAATCTGAGTAACTTTTTTTAGGTCGTTGTATGGAATAGAAAACCATTTTTCCTTAAATGTTTCAAACAAATCATCTGGAGCCATCGGGTCGTAGTCGTAAATTTCAACAGGAATATTGCACTGTGACAGATAATTAATCATGAGTGTTCGGACGGTGTCTTTGTCAAGTCCACCGTTATGTGTTCCCAACATCGGAAACGCAACGGACGTAATGCCGCGTTCCTCATATGTGTCAACAAACTTTTTCAGTCCTTGTTCCAGATACTCGATTTTGCTTGGATATTTCCAATGAAATTTTGTTGGGAAATTCAGCACCCACGGGTCGGTTTCATCACCTTTATAAAGCCATAGTTTGCCAATACTGATAAGATGTCGTTTGCAATAATCGTGGTAAATGTCAAACATCTGTGGATAACGCAGTTTGTAAACCAGCGCAATACCTTTTCCCATCACGCCTACGCAATTGACCGTGTTGACAACGGTCTGTGCTTTCGTATTGAAGATGTTTCCTCTTACTATTGTTATGTTGTTCATGTCGTTTATGCTAAATGTTTTGATATATGAGCCATTCTTTTGTCCTTGCTTTCGGGTCAACGAAAAAGATATTGAACGGAATGTTTGTTTTCTTCCATGCTATAGTTCCCTTTAAGCGTAGTTCGTTTGTTGTGTCATAGATAACTTCACAAGCAGACAAGTCGAATTCCACTTCAGACATTTTCTCACCTGTTATGTTGAAATAGTATTCATCCTCGAAGTCGGTTGACAGACGAACGTTGCCTTCTGATGACGAAAGATTAAGTCTGCGGTTTTCTCTTTCGAAAAGACTCTCATCACTATATGTCACAATCTTTTCAGAGATTGAATCATTCGCAAAGATTTGTTTCAATAGCTTTGCATAAGAACTGTCGTAGCAGATAATTTGGAGAGACTTGATTTCGCTAAAGTCAAATTCCGACATAACAAGGAATTCTTGCTGAGAGTATCTCATTACTTTACTCATCTCGTTCAAATGAACCTCACGATTATACCTGCTGTATCTGTCAGGCTTGGCTGCTCTGTAAGCGTCTTCCATTGAACTGTATAAATATTCAATCCCTAACGCCTCAGGTCTATTAATGATTTTGTACACATTTGGATTGTCCGACTGCATATTCCTGTCGCTGTAATAACATTGCTCAGGCATCTTTGCCAAGACCTCTTCCATATCGAACTTAAAGAATACGGGCACGGGGCATTTAGGCAGTCCCAATCCGACAGCTTTGGGATATTTACTTTTCCATTCACCTCTCCAGTTATAATAACCTAATTGTGAGTCAGCACCTAAGGCTTCGTTGTAATACTGCGTAGGAGTACAAGGACGGAAATAGAAGCGGGCGAATTTGTGTGCCTTGTTACTGCGGAATACGACCGAGCCAGCAGAGTCATATTTCAACAATCCCAATTCCTCGGCACGGTCTCGACTAAGAATCTTTCGACTGCGGATAACATCTATTGCATTGTAGAAATGTGTGAAGTGATAAATGCACGGATTACTGCGATACTCCTTAATCCTGTCGGTAAATGTAACAACACTGCGATGATTGGCAAAGATGTTTTCAAAATCAGGAATGTCTTCTTGAACTTTTATATTCTGCATTAATTCTGACCAGAACCATTTGTCCTCATACTTACGAACCAGTTCCTCTGTAAACGTTATTTTCTGCGACTGAGAAACGAATCTCCAATTGAGTTGATTGGCAAATTCTTGTAACATTTCAGTCGAAACATCCACACCAAGACGTTCATTGAAGTCATCCCATGAAATAGCATCCTTGTATTTCTTCAAGAAATCAACTGTTGCAATAGAAAGGAGCGCAGGGCAACGATTAACAAACACATTCCAGTTAATTTTATCCTTGAATGTATCAATGACATCGCCTGTAAGTTCCTTGTTTCCAGAAACTGAATTCCAGTCTATTTCATAATCATGCTCGACAAGATAAGTCAGCAAATCAACAGACGGCACAAAGATGTCGAGAGTTGATAGATAATGCCAATCCCAATCTTTTTCCTTGTGGCTGAGAACTACATCAAACGGTAAACCTTCGCGATGTGCAAGGAAATGCCAATTCCAAGGTTTGTCTTCGTGCTTGTCGATATATTCAAACGAAAAGTTTATGCTTTCGTTCTGCACCAAAGCATCCCAATCCCATTGCTTTTTCTTGTCGTATCGTTCAATTACTTTTTCTGTTAGTTCAATGTCTGTGCGATGTGACAACTTACCAAAGTCCAACGAGTCGGCAAACAAGTTGAAGTAATAGTTTCTGCCTTCCTGAGCTGAAATCCATGTTGCGTGTTCAGATATGTATACCCAATCCCATTCTTTTTTCTGTAAGAACAGTTTTGGTAGTTTCAAGATGTTTGGCTGTTTTGTCAGTTTGTTGAAATCCCACTGATAACCGTCATTGTTCAGCATGTCTTCGTATATGCGCAGCCACAAACTTTGTGTTTTGTTTGCACCAGTCTTTGAGAACAGTTTGTTTGCTGCGGCAGATGCAGAGAACTCAGCCCACCGCACATTCTCTGTATGTTGCTCAATATATTCCTTTGCAGGGAAATCAGCTAGCTCATACATGTGAGCATAATCCCAGCGGTATTGTTCATCGCTGTATTCTTCGACGAGCGAAATGAGTTCGTTTGCGGGGAACTTGCAGGTTATTACTGGCCAGATTTCTTCCGTCAAGTTTTGTCCAGAAATTACCTCGGCATAGGTTTCCAGGAACTTGTCAGCCAACAATTCTTTGCCAGTAATACGATTGGCAAAAACTATATGATTCCACTTATCAGCATACTTGTTTATATTCGATTGAATGTCTGCAATAGGCAGATTTGCTGTCAGATATTCCCAATCCAACATTTCATGCCATGTCACTTCATCCAATGTTGCCAAGTCAACAGATTGACAAATACTTTCTGTAAACAGAGTTTTGTTCCATCCTTCTGAGTAGCTGTTAAGGATAGTTTCTGTAGAAAGATTTACAATCAGTCGTTTCTGAATATCCAACGACGTAGCTAGCAATTGACCGACCATTGCTTTTGCTGACAACGAAAGGAACAATTCTTCCAATATTGCAGCATCGCAACACATAATAATTGTCGCGGTATCCACTACATCCCAATGCGAGGTGATGAAAGCGAGGTCGTGGCAAATTGCTGGATTCTGTGACAACGCAATCTTATTCCATTGGAAATTTGGGTTGTTGTCAACAATTGCTAAATCTGTTACACGGCGAGAAACCCAACTGCAACCTTGCGGAGTTGTTACTTTGTCTCTGTATTTTGAGAAGAAGTTCGCATCCCAAACCAAGTTCGGGTTACACTCAAAACCTGACTGATATGTAGTTGATGGCCAAGAAATCAACCCACACGATTCAAAGAAATCAATAATCTCGTCAGTCCAAACAAAACCAAGACTGTTGGCATTGAATCGCAGAGGAAGTTCTGAGGCTCGAATACTGTCTTTCAGCGGTTGCGATGTTGCATAAAGTCTAGCGAGTTCATTGTCAGTAAAAATGCGCTGCACAAGTATCTTCATATTGATATGCGGATACAAGACAGCGACGTTAGAGACAATAAAGTCAATAGGATATTCAGTCACTACAAATTGCCAATCCCAACGTGCATCGGGATTTGTTACTATGTATTGACGTTGCGTGCCATCCAGTTCTTTTGTGATATCAGTAAGGTCGAACGGAATGTCGCCAAGATGTTGCGTGATGAAGTCCATATCAACAATGGATAGAACGTCATCCCAATCCCATTGGTCATCGTCTTTCCCTTCTGGAAATGAATGCTCGACGAGGAATTTCTGTATCAACTCCTTCTCTACAGGAGTGCGGGCAAACAGCGTGTATTTATCCCACGGATAATCCGTTGAATGGGTGAAAATATATTGGCTGTTAAGCCTGAGTGTCAATACTCCCCAGTCCAAGTCTTGAATGTGGTCAGGAATTATATTTTTCAATACTTCTACATCGCAATGCTCTGACAAAGAATGCCAACGATCAGCATCACATTGTGAAATTATAAGCTGAAGTAATTGTGGGTCAGTCCAAACTAATCTGGAATCTTCTATCAGCCTGTCAACCTCGATAATATCTTCAAATGGTTGTAATGCTTTATAGTCCAGAATAATATCTGGATTGTTGACAAGACGATAGTACAGGCATTGTTCCACTTTACGTTCTTTTGCATCGGCATTAACTTCAAGTTCAAACAGAGCATTCAATATCGGACAGCTCTTACCAGCCGAAATGAAATTCAGTGAATATTTGCCTCCTGTCTCGTAAAGTTCAATATCCAGTTTGATTGGCTTTACACCCAAGTAATTAGTGAACTCGGCTTTGTAAACACAAATCCCTTTTGGAACTTGCAACTTCAAGTTGTTTACCAGTACATTGTCTGTCTCGCTATTGATTACTTCACACAAATAATCTTCGTAATTGAGTGTTTGGGCATAGTCAAGCGAAAGAGACAAACCTAATTCTGTATGGAATGGATAAAGCGATACGATGCCGCCGTCAGCAGCTTTCAAACAGTCAAATTCCAATACGTTTGTTTTTGCAGTAAAGAATTTGTATTTCTCTTTGTTTTGCAAACAAAGCTTGCCCAAAGCCGTAAGGGTTACGAGACCATTTTCTTTGTCAATATCTATTATTCCCCAATCTTGCACCGAATTTAGGAACTTATGAAACAGATTGTTTTCTGCCTCATCATAATACATTCCGTTTTCCGGCTGCGCTTCTACATCAAAACCGAGAGTCCGTCCAAGAGCGACACATTCAAGTTGTGTGTTTTCATTTTCCAAAAGCAATTCACCAACAAGTACGTCTAATGGCTTCAGTTTGTGAATAGTGTAGTATTCAACTGTGCAAGAGCGCGTTTTCAGAAGAAGTGAACACAATTGGCGGTCTTCTTCTATAGAACGATATATCAAATTATTGTATGTCTGATTTTCCATATTAGTCGGCTACATTAAAAAGATGCTGCAAATAAATACCATACCACAAGCCTGTTCCACAAACGTGGATTTGCTTGATATTAAATTTTTCCATAAGCAGAAGATACATCGGCAATCCCATGCGCAGGGTGAGCATATCGTCAATGGTATCGCCTGTCATTTGTTGTTCCCAACGTACCAAATCTCCAACTGTGTTGAACATCTCCAGCAATTTTGTCGTGAGATTTTCTATTTTATCTGCAATTTGCTCGTAGTTGAGAATGCAATCATGTTGTTGTGCATTTTTTTTCTTTCCTGTCGCATGTGTTATGGCAGAACCTACACTGACGCAGAATGTGTCTTCGTTGGTTTGCATAGTTGTGTTCATATTCTTGGTGAATGCCACCATTCTTTCTCTTAGCATTTGGTCGCTCTTTTTGAATGCATCAACCAAAAGTGTAGTTGGTGGAATGTCTTTTGTCAAAATATTGCGCAAGGCTGTTGTACCGAGGTTTATACTATACGAACCTTCCAATTCGCCCTGATTGAATACACTAACTTCGGTAGAACCGCCACCTTGGTCAACCATCACAGAATGTCTTGACTTCTGAATATCCAACTTGTAGCGTGATGATATGCCGTAGGCAAACATTGTCGATACAGATTCCTCTTTCTTTGACAGAATGCGTACATTTATTCCAGCCTCACGACGGATGCATTCTATCACTTCGTCACGATTCTTTGCTGTACGATAGGCAGCAGTGGCAACGGTGTAAACAACATCGACGCCTTCGGAACGCATTTTTTGTTTCATCTTTCTGATTACAGGAAGAACCCTGCCCCTGAAGTATTCCATATTCATCACGTTCTGACTGTCCAATCCTTTTCCTGTTTCAGGTTTGGCAGCATCACGAATGAAATTGTTGAAATCGAATCGTGTTGCAGTTCTAATTGTTTCCTCGTCTCTTCCGATAAGCAGTTTCACCGCTTTTGTTGATAATTCAAGGACTGCGAAATGCGGATTTTCAACGGGTTGCCCGTCTGGTGTAAGCCATGTTTCTTTTATACGCAGATTCTTGTCTGTTTCTGCGTTGATGTCACGAGTATTCAGGTTTACAGAACGTTGTATAGGCATTGGCACTCTGACAATCTTTGCCACACGTTCTTGTTTTGGTTTGCGAATATTCCATTCTATAATTCTGCCATTAGGATTGTTTTTTACCTCATCAAATACATTCTTATAAATGGCTTGTCCTTGCGGATTGGTGTAGTTGCTGAAATGTTCGCCGTTACCAACGATGATAAGCAGTCTCTTTGCTCGTGATAAAGCCACATTAAGACGATTGGGTGATTTGGCAAAACCGTATTCTTTTTGTGCCGGAAAACCTACATTTGGGAATCTGTTGTAGTCTGGTTTTTGTCCCCATTTCTGCGCAATAGAATTGCTTCTTACCATCGAAACGATGATGATGTTGCGCTCCATTCCCTGGAATCGGTCAACAGAACTCATCTTTATACTGAGTCCTTTCTTTATTTCTTTATCTACGATTTCTTTCAATCGTTTCAACTGACTGCCATAGAATGTAATTAATCCGATTTCTCTGTCTTCATTGGTAGGCAGAGATTCCTGGTAACTGCGAAAACTCTTTGACTTTGAAAGCTGCGATAACACCCACTCTATGGCTTCCACCTCGCCTCTGTTAGCTCGTGATGTTCCGTCTCGGACTTCCGGAGAAGATGTGTTTATCCAAATAACGTGATTGTTTGGCGAAATAAGATTAGGAATATCAATGCCGTGTTCCCGGCTTTCGTTGGCTACACCACATTTTAGTCCACCGTCATCAACATAGAACTGCTCAATGACACGATTAATGTCATTGTGCATACGATACTGTGTGTCGAAAGTACCACGTAGAGATGAGTCAATTTGTCGGAAGAGTCTTTCAAAATGCGACTTCTCCAAGATGTCGAAATTCTTTCTTACATACGACTCTAATTGTTCTATCTGGTCATGTTCTTCCCTGCTATCGGCTTTCAACCTTTGCATGTGCAGTTTGAACAAGATGTCTTCCCTGTCAAGATTAGGTGGCAACTGACGATGGTCGCCAATGACCACGGCCTTCTCGCCATATACAAGAGGAAGAGACAATTCGGCTGGAGTCGCTTTGCTGGCTTCGTCTTGAATAACCGTGTTGAAACGCAAGAATACAGGATAGCCGTTTTTCTCTGTCTCGCCATAGATTGCACGAAAGCGTTTGATGAAACGTGAATCTCTGTGTTTTCCCTTTGCTTCTGTAGCAGAGTAGTTGGTATCGGAAATAGAACTACAAGTAGCTCCTATGACATTACAATGGCTGACGTACTCCTGATATACTTCCTTTCGCCATTCGGACGGTAAATCCGTGAGAAAATCAAACCACAAGCGCTTCAAATCTTCTCGTTGCAAGTGAAGTTGTGAACGTTTGTAGATGTTCTTCATCCATCTGTTCAATACAAGTTCCTGCGGATTAAACGACTTGTATTCGTCTGTATCTATGGCAACAGCATTATCTTCTGTATCAATATCTGACATTTCGATTCCTGCCCACTTTTTCATCTCCACTTGTGAGTACGCAAAACCTTCGGCAGAAAATTTGTCACCAGCAGCTACACGAATTGGTTTAACTATGTTGTGGAGAGAGAATTTCAGTCGATCTAAAGCATTGTCAACTGCAAGGTTTGCTTCCGATGTAAGTAACATTCTACTGTCTGGCTTTTGCTGTGCCAGTTGCCAAATCAGTTCGGCTATAGCTGTTGACTTGCCTGTTCCAGGAGGACCTTGTACGATGGCAAGGTCTTTGGCTTCAACAGCTTTTGCTATTGCCTGAATTTGTGATTCATTCAAAGACTCATTAAGTTGACATTTCTTTATTTGTTCGACTCGTTGTTCTATAACTTCATCTTCCAACTTGGTTGCTTTTGAAGCATCAAACAAATATGATGCCAGTTGAGGGTTGACTAAATCTTCGGGATGCTCAGTGATTCTGTCGAACGAATCTTTTAGACGATTGACCTTTTCTATTTCACCAGTCATATCATCCATGTCGGGAATAACAGCAGTGATGCAATCATTCTCAGCCATTTCCTTTATCTTACCGTAATCTTCTGGCAAAAGATTGAACGTAACATTTGGATATTCAACCTTGCTGAGCTTGCCAAGTTTGTATTCATTCTCTCCGTCTTTGATGATAAAATTTTGTCCATAAAGTCCACCAAAGCGAAGTCCTTCTTTGTCTAACAATGCTTCTTTGTCAAAAGTTAACAGGAAACGGTCAGCTCCGTCTTGTGGATAATTAATTTCGTAAACAAATCTTGCCGGATCAAAGGTGGTTTGTTCGCCTTCTTCTGCTAAGTCTGGCACACCATTGCGAATGCCGTTGAGAGCATAGCCGAGTTCTTCCTTCAAATCTTCCAATGCAGCACGGTTTTCGTATGGAACAGTGACAATCATTAGATTTTCGTTGATTTTAAAAAAATCCAACTGAGAATAGTAGTTTTGAAGACGAGTCTTGATGATTCCTTTTGAAGTTTCATCTGCATCCTTAATCTGTATCTCAACAACAGGGTTTGAACGAACAGAAACATACATATTATTGCAGGATTCAACAAACTGCTGCATATTTGAACACAAATCAGCATCTGTTTCAAAATACCAAAATCCAGGCAACAGACTGTGACGAACAACATTTGTGCTAAACAATCTTCTTACCTCGCTCCTGAAATTATCAAAGTGGATTTGCGAGTCTATCTGAGCAAGCAGTTTGTTGCCTGTTGGATTCAAACAGGCAGAACCTTTCTTCAATGGAATAGCCAACTGCATGTATTTCAACATGTAGTGTTGTATATTGGTCAACACCATCCATATAGAACGCAAACTAGTATCTTCATCAGACATGTTGGCAATATCTTTCTTGACTTGCTTAATCTGATGTTTGCGTTCTATGCGCTTACTTATTTTCATTGTCAAATTGACCTTTCCGTCAGGTTTAACTTCGGATACTGCACATCGAATTCTATCTCCAATAGATAGAACTGTGGCAATGTTACCATATCCAACCTCTGGGATTATTTGTGAAAAATGAATCAATCCAGTAAGAGATGAATCAATTTCAACAAAAACGCCAAAATCTTTTATGTTGACAACTTTTGCTTCTTCTATTATTTGACCTACTGTGTATATCATATTTTAATTCAACCTACAAATTATAAGGTTCCAACAAATCATCAAGTTTTACATTTAATAATTTAGCCATTTCAATCAGCTGATTAAGCGATGGTTGTGCTTTATTTGTAGTCCAACGTGAGATTGTCATTTCGGATTTTCCAAGTTGCCCAGCTAACCAACGATTCGTTATCTGTCTTTCGGCCAATATAACTCTAAGGCGATTGGGATGTAATTCTTTTTTCATAATCTACATTATATGATGATTCTTACGATACAAAGATACTCATTTTACATCAAATAATATAGATATTCAGATAAGTTTATAATTAAAATAGATAAGATTTGTCGTTGCAACAGTATATCTTTCAAAAAATAATACTACCTTTGCAATTAGGAAAAGCGTTCTTTTGAATTACTGCAAAACGAGGTAAAATACAGAAATTAACTAGTTTCTATATCGTTACCCTTCAAGCTAAAATACTTTGTAACGCATTGAATTTTACAAAGAAAGGGAATGTGCTATGCCTAGCAATATGCCAACTAATATGCTTTGTAATACCAGCTCTTTTAACCCATCGCCCTAAAGCCTTCAGACACATTTCATAAGAGGGCAAAGGAAATATAAGTTCACTTCTATTATCTGGATGTTGAGGCTCACCGATAAGCGACAATATACCATCGTTGAGAGGGATTATTACACCACTGCTTGCACTATGCCCTTTTGTCTTATTCTGTTCAAATTTCAATAACTTGTTTGAAAAATCCACATTAGCAAATGTAAGGTCTTTCACATCACAAAACCTTAAACCACAATAAAGGCAAAAGATAAATGCCCTTCTTATATTAGGATTTTCATGTTCATAATGTGTTGCTATAAGCTGTTGCATCTCTTCTTGTGATAGGACCTCTTTTCTCAACTGTTGATCATCAATCTTTATGGATATCCCAGTACAAGGATTTTTGTACATTACATCATGTTCCACGGCATACTTAATCACTTTTTTAAATCGTGCATAAATACTTTTTGCACCCTCGCCCACACTCCGGCCTTGCAAATACTCCGTAAAAGCCTCAACCATATCTTTTGTTATTTGCTCCGGCTTTATCCTTTTGGCATACTTATTATATTCTGGTGTGTCGTTCAGAAAGTCAATGAAACGCTTGAGGGCTATTTTCACCATCCTTATATCTTTCTTTGTATACTTGTCTATGTATGTTTGAAAATAGTCTAAAAAGTTAATATCACGTTTTTTCTTTAGTCTGTAACCCTCTACGCTCTCTAACAACTCCTGCCCACGCTCAAACCTTATCTTTTTAGCTAACTCTAATGTTTCTTTATTTTGCTGTCGTTCTATTGGGGTTCTGGGAGCTTGCCAAAGGTACAGACTTAAAAATTCCCTTTTTCTATTCTTTTTAGCTACTTGTCTATCCAACTTTTCACTATATACCATTTGATAACCAAAATAGTAATCAAGAAAAAGGCTCTCCCTACCATCAGATAGGATTTTTGCACCTAATTTAGGATTGTCTGTTGTATCTTGACTAATAATGTATGTATTATCACTCCTTATCTCCTTTTTCTGTGCCATATTCTTTGCTATCAATTTCCCTTGTTTGCAAAGATAGGTATTTTTATTTTTACAGGTAGCCAAAGGGTAGCCAAAAACGGTTAAATATAGTCTTTTTTATGAAGCCAAAGGTTAATGTACCACTTTGGCAACCCTTGGTTTCATTGCACTTAGTTTCTTTTGGGTACATAATCACTACTGGGTACAATATCGGCTCTGGGTACTAGAAAGCAGCTAAGTATTTGGTTATCAATACTTGGCTGTTTTTATTTTATGTAAATAATGTTCTGCTTATATTTTAAACAAAGTATTTCAAAGCCTACATCCCGCCATGAATGTCGGCAAGTATGCTCCGTTCTATATTTTCCACCGGTTCATCAGTGTATCTCTTCACGATGGTGTGACGGCTCAGATAGTCGATGCTGTCGCACAGTTCGCGCAGGATGGTTATCTGGTGTGAGGACAGCAGCAGGGTTTTGCCTTTGTCTTTCAGCGAGCGTATGATTTTCTTCAGCTGAATACAGCCGTATAAGTCGACACCGTTGAACGGCTCGTCAAGTATATACAAGTCGTTGTCCTGCAACAGCAGAGCCATAAGCGCCAGCTTCTTTTTCATGCCGGTAGAATATTCCGATGCATACCTATGCAACGGCAGCTGAAACATTTTATTCACTTCTTCCACCCTTGCTCTGTTGATCTTCTTGCCTTTTGCTTTTATGCAAAAATCGAGATACTCATATCCGGTAATCAGCGAATAGAAATGAGTCTCGGCCGGCAGATAACCGATTGAGATGCCTGACGCCTTGTCTATGCTGCCGTCATAACCGGTAAGTCCCATGATGCAGTTAAACAGCGTTGTCTTGCCTGCCCCATTCTCACCGACAAGTCCATAAATCATCCCCGACTGATAGGCTACCGACAATCCATGTAAAACCATTGTCTTGCCGTAGCTTTTTGACAAATCTGTTATCTTTATCAGTTCCATATATTTTTTAAGTTGTTTTTAAGGAATATACAGCATAATACGTTTATCAGAACAAACGGAACTAGCAGAAGCGGAATAAAACAAGTAAAGAAAAACAGGGGTATAAGCACTATCAACTGATAGACGGCCAGTGATGCTGATGAAAACGACATATGGCGCACCATGCCCATATTGCACAAATATAATATGCTTCCCGATATTACGGAAACAGCAAACAGCAGATTATCACCGCTGAAGGAAAACGAAAGTATAATTCCGACAAAAGGCACGGCTGTTATTACGGCGTTCCAGACGCTTGACAAGACAAGATGCCGCTGAAAAGCTGAATAATTGAGATAAAAGGTTAGCTCCTGCCGCTGCGGAACGGATGCAAACGACATTGTCTGAACTATGCCCCATACAATCAAGGCTACCTTTCCGATACGGATATTGGCATGCAGCGCCCCTATGACTGTAACTATGAGCAAAAGAAGATAAAACCAGCCATACATGCGGAACATGCGGATATACTCCAGACCGCCTTTGTAGAGAAAAGGCAAGGGGACGGGCACAGACTTCATCTTTATGGTTTTTAGCTTAGGCAAAAGAACGGCAGTTGCCATGATGACTGCGGCAGCGGCAAAATGACTTCTGAGACATTCAATCACAACAAACGGCAAACCTATCAATATATATTCAGCCATGAGGAGTAAGGCTGGACATTTAACTTGCTGCGACAGAAAGTCTTTGTCCTTACGTTCGTTATGATAGCATAGCAGGCATAAAATGACGGCAGCGGGCATAATCCAGCTGTAGTTTGTCTTTATCAGCACATAAAGAGCCAAAAACATAAATGCCGCAAAAAGCAGACTTACGGCAACGCCCAGTCGCCTTAAAATCCGCCAAAGCTGTTTCAGGCGTAATGCGAAATAGAGAACCGCTATCATTGTTTCCTCATCAATTCACGAGTTTAATCTCTTCTTATTTTTGTCTACAAGTTCCAAAAAGGATTGCAAGTGTGCTTAAAGCCACGCCGACAGCTATTCCTAAAGCCACTCCGATCTTAATATTATCCATAGCTGCGCCGGCTGCTGTGCCAGCCATAATCCCCAATGCCATAATCGGGCCGCAAATCAAATAATATTTCTTCATGAACTTTATTATTTTGTTGTTATTTTAGAAATGCAAATATACAAAAAAGGAGCGATTCTTGTTATTCAATCGCTCCTTTTCTTAGGTTATGTTTAATAATAGTATAAAATTATGCTGTTGTCATTATTTATTCTCACCAATCTCAAACGGCTTCGTTGCCGTGGCGTTGCCGTACTGGATATAGAGCTGATATTTGCCCGGTTTCATGTCGGTAACATCTATAAGATATGGTGCAATATACTTCACAGCCTTAACCACTCGCTCCTTGCTGTCGAAGATCACCACCTTTGCCGGATCCTGCGTGGGCAGAGTGAGGCGGATGCCCGAATTGTTAGGATTGAACGTAACGCGGGCCTCTTCAAGAGCGTTGGCATAGTTGACGGGCAGCTCCGTGATGTCCTTCGGAGAGAACCTTACCATCACCCTCAGCGGCGCTCCCTTCACACCGTCCGGTCTTACATATACAGGAATCTCCGTACCGGGTTCCACCTGCATCATGTTAAGTTCTACGTTGAGCGAGCCGTTGTTTGAAGCATCCATGCCCAGCGTGGTATTCTCGAACACGAAGGTTACTTCCACGGGCTTGTTGTCAGGATTGTCAGCCGAACGGGCCACACCCATAATATAGCCTTTGTTCTTAACGACGTTGTCTGTCTGCATCTTCACCCACGCTGTCTTGCCGGGCTGCTCTGCACGCGAGCGTGTGCTGTATTCGCATATATAGAAAGCTTTCTTAGAGTCATTCAGGCTATAGCCCAATGAGTTGAGGTCGCTTATCTTTGAAAGGCTCACGTTGGCCGGGAACGAGATAAAGTTCCACTCACCCGGCTTGAATGTATATTTCAGTATAAGCTTCTTAACCGTTACAAAGCCTTTGTCGACCACCACCTGTCCGCGTGACTCCGGATCGGCATACACTGTCAGCTGGTCTATCTCGTCGCCATCGTTCAGGACAAGTTTTCCGTCTTTTGCCACAGTCTTATTATTGCGCACATAGAAGCGGCACTTAGTTATAGGCGAGGTAAGATATTCGTCTGTACCTGGCTGCACGGCCGTAACCTCTATATATGCCGACTTATCCACCGGTATGGTATGAACGTTCAGAACATTTCCCTCTATGGTTGCATATTCGCTTCCGGCTGTTATATAGTAGAGCCCGGTGCCGCCTGAAGTGAACCCTGCGTCAAGCGTATGTGTAAACGGCTTGTTATAGGCCAATATGTCAGTTTCAGGCCATGTAGCTTCTTGGGGTTTATAGTCGCCATGCTTAAGATAAAGGCGTCCAAGCGGGAAGTTCATGTGGTCCTGAGCGTTATCATCAATAACATCACCTGTTATAACAATATTCGTCTGTCCGTCAATAGGCACTTCATACTTACGCAGATATATACCATCAGCCGGTTTCACCGGATTGGTCTTGGCATACATTGTCTGTGTCTCCTTCACTTCGCCGTTTACGGAAAGAGAAAAACGGATATCACCGCTGCTCTTGTCGTCCTGAATTCCGTAATACGTAAAAAAGCGTGAGTACGGACTGTCTTCAGCAAAGTTGAACGTGAAGCTGCCGTTGGCATGAGTGCTGAAACTCTTATAGAAATTAATACCGTCAACAGGGAACGGATTTCCGCCATCAATGCCTTCGTCAAACTTTATTCTATTATCATATCCGCTTGTAGCAGCATTCCACTTGACATCTTGTCCGATCCATTTAAAACGCTCGACGCCATTGTCCTCTATCAACTCAGAAAGATACTGTGCTCCGGTTGCAGTGATAAATTTAGCACGATATGCATATCTGTCAGTTGTGTCAAGCAGAGGCACCGTGAAGTTACGGTCGAGCGTCTCCGGTATTGGCAGCAGATAATATCCGTCTGACAATGGTATATTGTCTGAAGACACTGTGCTTTTGCCGTCACGCAGACTGAAGGACACTACCTGAACATTCTGTATTTCCTCGCCTCCGGCATTGACCTTAGCCAATATCATACGGCCCGAGACACCGCCGTCGGCACTTGGAACAAGTCCTATCAGCTCAATGCTCTGGGCCTGTGCAGACAGGCCGAGCAATGAGAACAATAAAACAATTATATATCTTGCTTTCATTATCTTACGTTTATTTTGTTTGTATAATCCTTGTTAGATGTGCGCACACGCACGATGTATGTGCCTGAAGGCAACTGATGAGAGTAGCTGTCTGAAGACGTTGTCGTGTAGACGCATCGGCGTCCGGCTGTGTCGAACATTTCTATTACCGACTTGCCTGAGAGGCCTTCTATGCGGCATGTGTTTCCGTCGATGCTTACCGAAGGCTTGCCGCCGGCAACCTGACCTACGCCAGTGGTCTCCTCATGTACACTAAGCACGAGTGCAAAGCGCGACTTGGCTTCATCAACATTATTGACGTCGAATTCATATCCGTTGCCGTCGAGCAGACTCCATCTCTGACCTGTTGACTTGTCAAGCAGTTCTGCCTTGTCGTTAAGACCATAGCCATAAGATTTTATTGCAGCTATACGGAACTTTCCTGTAGACGAGAGTCGCAAGTAAAGCGGTATCTCAACCTTCTTGCCCGGAAGCACGTTTACCGACAGGTTGCGGTTTCCGCATACAGTGGCAATCTCGTTGGTCTTAGAGTTGAGTCCTCCCCACATCTTCACGGCATCCTCACCGAGAACAAATCCGGCAGAAGTTTCATCCTGCAGCTTCACCTCCGTGCGGTCGGCCAGCTTGTCTGAGTCGCCCTCATAGAGACCGATACGCAGCATCTTGCTTTCATGCAGCATGTAATGGTCGAACACGCGGCGGCTTATGCTTGTATTCTTAGCCTCTGGCGTTATCACAAGACTCGCACCCGCCTGACGTGTCTGCACGAAGAACGGCTGGAACGGCATCAGTTTCTGAGTCTCGTCATAGTTCTCAACCATATCCCAGGCTGTATATGTGTCGCTTTCAGGATTATACTGGTAGAGATATTTCACCACCTCATCCTCATTCAGCACGACATTATGCTCCTTCGTAAGGTTTATGTTAGACAGATACGGATTACCAATGAGGTTCCATCCTGCGTCAAACTCGCTCTCGCTCGGATAATATTCAAGCATATCTGCATAAGCTGCGTTGCCGTTGCTGAGCAAGCTGCCGAGAGATGTGTTCACGATACCCTCCGCACCTCCGTCAGAGTCAATCTTTATCTTAACGCCGTCGCTGAGCACACCCTGCAACAGCTTAGCCTTTACGCCAAACGACACGTATGGCGATGTAGCCTCTATCACATTAGCTCCGTCTTCATTGTCAGCCAGCGACAGCTCTACAATAGGCTCGAGCGCAACGTTGAGCTTAAGTTCGCTATTGTCAGTAACTCCCGAAAGCTTTATTGTAACAGGATTAACAGCCAGACTGTTAAGGTTGTCACGATTAATCGTCACAATGATATCCTGTTCTGCCGGACCGTTAAGGTCGAGCTCTGATATGTTTGCAGAAGCATATTCTGACTCAACTACAGACACCTGCACCTTGCTTGTCGGATTCTTGCTTATCACGCGGCTCTTTACAGTTATCTTGTTGTTTACGTCGCTTATAATTATAGTGTCGCCGTCAGCATGACCGTCAACCGACAGATTTACCTTTACAGGATATTCACCCGCAGCACCGTCGTACATCAGCATCATCTCACATCCGTCATTAAGAGTTGTGCCGTCAACCTCAAACTTCATTCTGCCGTTATCCTGACTCGACATCGGAACAAACGTTGAGAATGGTTCTGTAGATCCTATCGGACGCAGAGCCAACGTAACCGCCGGTGCCGATTCAGCCTGCTGCATTGCGAAGCTTACTGTTGCCTTCTGGCCTGATGAGAACACCGACGCCTTGCTCATAGTCAACGTATAGAACGAGTTGCTCAGCGGCGTAAGCTCTGCATGGTCAGCATTTGCATAGTTATAAGGTGTTCCGTTCATCACGCCAATGCCGAAGCTTGCGCTTACTCCCTGCGGAGCTGCCACATGAACGGCCTGACCTGCCTCTGTATCCTGACTGTTCTGGCTGAACGTAGCAGTGGGGTGATATGGCATGTGAGAGAAGTCTTCGTTAGACGTTGTTCCATACAGAGTGAGCTGAGTGCCCGTAACAACATCATAAACTTTTCCGTCCTCGTTCGTATGATCCATATCGATGAACGACACCAGACCCGGCTCGTCAAGACGCGGATTGTTCAGCATATACTTGCGTATCTCGTCAGACGAGAGCGCACGGCTCCACAGCATCACCTGGTCAATGGCACCCTTAAACCACTTGTCGCCCTGATAGTTCTGTCCAAGAAGCAATGCCGAATTTATCTTGGCAGTAGGCACGCCTGTCGAACGGAAATACTCTGCTCCGTTAAGATATACATGGAATCCGTCTGAAGCTGCCACAAGTGCCACATGCATCCAGCGGCCTACATCCGTAGACTTGAAATAATGTGTGGTAGACCATCCGTAATATCCGTCATTCCAGTGGAAACGCAGGTTCTTGTCTGCAATATGTATTCCGCAAACTCCACCGTTGCTGCCGCGGAAGAATATCAGAGGCTTAACGCTCTTAAGCATATCCTCGTTGTCTACACGCACCCATCCCATCATGGTGACATTGTTGAGTCCGTTAAGACTTCCGCTTATCTGAGACGACTGCACAGCAGCTCCGCCACTTGTAAATGTCATGGCCTTACCCGGATCCTGTGGCAGCATCTTGTTGTTTACAGTGATCACCAGCGGCACCATTGTACCGTTCTTGCTTTCGATGGTATCCTTAAGTGTCTTGCTACCTTTCAGCATTTCTACGTCAAGCTGCAACTTTGCCACAGCCTTGCCGTTGACAAACTTCATGTTATCAGCAACCTTGAACAGTCCTGTTCTCGAGCTGATTTCATAAATTCCTTCAGGCTCATTCATTCCGCCTACAAGGCGCGCATTTACATCATATGAAACATCGCTTTGATCATAAACGTCGATTTCGTTTCCTTCCCAGTTTCCGACGAGCGAAGGCTCTACCGCAGCCTTATTCTCAAGCACGGCAAGCATCTTGTCTGCCAGTCCGGCAGCTTTCACGCCTTTGGCAACAAGCGTTTTTCCGCTTTCGCCAGCCTCCATGTCGGCCACTTTCATCCACACCTTCTGGTCTTCATACAAGCCGCAGGCATAGAGCTGATACTGCTTTCCGCTATGCCATGACAGAGGCAGCTCTATATCAAGAGTCAGCTGACCGGCATCAGAGAACGGACGTATCTGGAACACCTCGGAAGCAGCAACATAATACTGAGTGTTGACACCCATGCTGTCCGGATGCAGGTTTGCATAACGATAGACACCGAATTCAGGCGACTGATCGCCCGAAGGCGTAAGATATATCGCAGAACCGTTGCCTGTGTCATAGGCTGTACGTCCCTGAGGAGTTTTCACCTCTGACTTGACAGCACCTACAGCCACCGGCATCTTTACATAAGAAGTAACGGCCTGAGTACGCGGAGCCATTCCTGCACGCGAGAAGAGCTCATGCTCCTTGTCAAGCGCTCCGGCATTGAAGTCGTTGTAGTAAACCAAAGCGTCAGCCTCCGATGTGTCATGAGAGAACATGGCGCGCTTAACATCGTTCGCGTTGAGCGCACGGTTCCATATCTTCAGTTCGTCTACACTTCCCTTCATCGCCATGCTCTCAAATCCGTCGGCAAAGAGCGACAGGTTGACAGCACTGTTAAGCGGAGCCCACTGCACTATGCGCGGAGCCGAAGCCACCTCGCTGCCATTTATATATAATGTAACATTTCCGTCACGGTCTTCGCTCAAGGCTACATGCGACCAGCGTCCCTTAGTCAGCGCTCCGCCTACAAGGTCGGTCTGCTGAGTCTCGTTTGTGTCGTATGTTGCACGGTCGAACAGCTGTGCTGGCGCATAGCGGAACTTCAGCTTGCCCTGATCCAGGAGCAATGCCCATCCGCGCGTATCGCGCTGCTGCTCTACAGGACGGTTACACAGAATGACACCGTCGTTCTCCGGATTAATCCAGAAGTCTATAGTAAAGTCGTTAAAGAAGTAGTCAACATTTCCCAAGTCAATACGGCCGCTACCGTTGCTGTAAAGAGCCTGGCCAGGCTTCGGAGTGTAATCAACAGCCGTTGCCTTTGCCGAAGACGACTTGACTGTATATTCAGCCGACTCTGTTGTTACGTCCGGCGACTCGCGCAGGGTCAGCTTCAGCTTAACTCTGTCTCCGTCCTTCAGGTTAGATGTGAAATACTGATACGGATTGTTCACGTCTGTTCCGTTTACATACCATGTATAGTCATAGTAAAGCGGAATAGTCCACTTTGTATCAATTCCGAATGTGCGGCGTCCGTTGACATTAGAAAGTTCTTTCAGCGCAAAGCCGTTCTTGAAGTATCGGTCAGCCGGATGCTCAAGGTCAGCCACCCACACGCCACGTCCGTAATCGCCTATCACCATTTCCTGGGTGGTATAGTTCAAGGCAAGACGCTTTGCCGAAAGCGGATTATATCCCTTAAGCCACAACGACCATTGGCCAGTATTGTGGTCGCGCAGATATATACCTGACGAAGAGCTGAAGAAATACAGGTCTCCTGTTCCCTCATGGAAGAATATATCGTCACACGAAATTGACGGCAGGCCCTGCGAGAGGTTTTCGCTGTCTCCTGTTGTAAGATCATATTTAAGCACCTTTCCGGTCTGTGCAACATATATAACGTTGCTGTTATTCGGATCAGCAGCAATCCAAGCATTAGTAAACTTAGCCGGAACTTTAGAGCCATTAGAACCGATCACCTTGACAGTCTCAAACGTATTGCCATTGTCTGTCGACTTGACAATTGTGTGGTTGGTGTTCAGCACAAACAGTGTAGGCTTGTCGCCGTCACGTGTTATCGCAAAATCACGCGCACCCGTTCCCGCACCGGTCTCATCCACGGTATTTGCAGACAGGTTTATCGTCTTGCGGCCGAAGTCCTCTATACGGAAGAACGACTGGGCATTGTTTCCCGGATTGTGAATCAGATACCAGTAGCCTGTACATACATCAGCCATCGAATAGCCTTCATACCAAGAGCTGAGCGATACGCCTTCAAGGCCTCCGCCTCCGCTTCCTGAGAAATAGCATGTGCCGGCATAAGGATTAAGGAAGGCTTCCGTACCCTCATATCCGCGCCAGTTGCCCCAGCGTCCGTAGCGGTATGTCTGAGCGTCCACATCCTGCGTGTTGCCAAGCATTGTCTGGTCGCCAAACTCGTTTACCTTAATAGAATAGTGCAGCTGATTGCCCATCGAGCTGTTTATGTTTGTCCACTCATGATTGTTTATGTCCTTATCCTTTACCAGAAGTCCCGCATCAGAGCCGCGGAACACGCGTCCGCTGCGGTGAGACACGATGCAGTGGTTGTCTGCATTATGACGTGCACTCGTAGTTGTATAGTACTGTCCGTTGTCGGCCAGAGCCTTAAGGCGGTTACCCCATCCGAACTCTCTGAACGTATGTCCGCCGTCACTGCTTATTGCAGAACTCATTGAGCATCCGTAGAGCCACTGGGGATCCTTAAAGTTTACGCCAAATCCGCCGAGCCAGCCCCATGGCGACTCGTTTCCGAAGGCCAGTCCGCTGCCGATACCATTTATAGGCTCCTGCAGCGTGCGCCATGTCTTTCCGCCGTCGTCTGAACGGTAAACAGCAGAATATACGCCATAGCTGACGTTACGCGACGCTGTTGCAAACCACATCTGCAACGGGTTATCGGGATTCACTTCAAGGAAACTCTGGGTTGTAGCCTTAAACGGGAACTCGTTCACCTGACTGTAACGCAGTTCTGTTCCGTCCTGATTATACACGTCGAACGTCATGCGCTTTATGTCAAAGCTTCCGTCGCTCTTCGGGGTAAGTCCGTCTTCAGAGTAATATATACTGCGTGATGTCGGTATATATATAATGTTGCGGTTTGTGGGATGGAAGGCAAAGTTCTGGAAGAACGAGCCCTTCATTCCTGTCTCAGGGTGTGTCTCCTTCAGGTTATCCGGCAGCACAATCTGCTTCCAGCTGACACCCTTGTCCTCGCTGTACCACAACTGACTGCCGAGATAATTCGCGCCAGACTGTATTGCGCCGATAAACTTCAGTTTTCCCGACGCATCTTTAAAGGCATAGCCGCGCTTAAACGACTTATGCGTAGCGCCCTGCACTCTGGTCCAGCTCTGTCCGCCGTCCGTAGTTTCATACACAGCACTACTGCTGCCGTTCTTCATGAAGGCAAAGAAATGGTTCCAGTCATCCGGATCTACGGGTATAGCCGAATGTGAGCAGATCTTGCGGAACTCACGGTCGGGTATTCTGTCCGTAACACAGTCCCATGTCTTGCCAAGATTATCCGTACGGAATATTCCGCCTCCGTCAGGGATAACCATCAAGGCATCAGGGTCAGTAGGATGCACTACTATCCAGTGCACACGGCCCGTATAGGGCTTCTGCTGCACGGGGCGGAAGTAGCCGGGATTACGTATACCCCTCATCCTGTCTTCAGGCGTATAAGGTATTTCGGGATAATATGTCTCAAGCTGTTTTGAATAAAGGCGACGAACCGACTTCATTGTCTCGCCGTAATAAGCCGTATCCACAAACTGATAGATAGAGTCGCTGCCCGGCGTGTGGCCAAAAGTAGGAAGCCACTGCTTGGCATACATACCATACTCGCGCGAACCGCGCACCTTTCCACGATTCGTTTTTATGTATCGGTCCATAATCCTTGTTATTTCCTGCGGGAACCATCCGTCGCGCGCAAGCTTGATGTAGACCTCATCATTCAACAAATCCTCCTTTTTCACCTGTTCATAAGCAGAATCGGGTAATGTGGAAACAGCACGTTCCATCTTCGAACGCTTCTTGTCGTCAACGTTCTTCTCGCGGCCCAGATGTGCCTGCATGAACACGAACGGCAGCAGAAGCGCCACTAATCCTGTCAATCTTTTTCTAACCATAATACCTTTATTTCTGTTTATATAAGTTTTTGCATCAAATAATCTATTATCTGTTTCTCTGATGTGTGTGCAAAATTATACATTTGTAGCCAATTTAAAAAATAATTCGGATTATATTTGGCATAAATTAATAAATTACCCGTTTTTTGTTCTATTTTAAAAACTTTTAAACAATCATGTCAACAAATACAAAATAATTGACCAACATCAATTCTTACAATTTGTAAGCTACATCAACCAATATTTTGCCGTATCTGAAAAATAGAACTATTATTTTGATAAATAAAACAACACATTCGTAGCATATAGAAAGAATTGACTTATATCAAGAAGGCAGCATACAGGAAAGACGGATTCTTGATTTTATAACATTATTTCATTATGCTTAATAGGCATTTCACCCATATTTTTACTATAAAAATCATAAAATATTGACGATTACCGGCCAAATTAAATAATAAACATTAAAAAAATTATGTTCCATTTGTATTATTGCATACATATTGTGTATCTTTGCACCCGAATCAAAAATACATTTAAATTATGAAGATGAAAAAAGAATACGTTTCACCCTCAATTCAAGTGTTACAGATAGAGTCGGAGAACATCCTTAGCGGAAGCAGTATTGACAATATGAACCCGCTTCCATCAGATCCAAGAAACTCATATTTTGATGAAGACGAAGAGTATTAACAAGACAAATAAGCATTATTATTTAATCAGATAGGACCGTTACATCAGATAACGGTTTTATTTTGTCTGAGACATTGCTCCATAAAGACAAAATCTGTTGGTAGCAAAAACAGCAACAGCGTTTACAATTATAATATTACAGGATAACAGCAATTTAAGAAATTAATCACCGACATGAAGAAGACTATTATTGCGGTTGCGTGCATCATTGCAGGCTGCACGACAAAGGCTAAGGCAAACACGGCCGACAGCGTCAACACATTCCGCTCTGTCAACCTGCAGGAGGTTGTTGTGTCTGTAAACAGAGAGCAGACACGCAAAATCAACACTCCGCAGCACGTTGTGAGCGTGCCGAAGAGCTTTATCGACTATGCCAACAGGCAGTCGACAGCCGATCTGCTCAGCGAAACGGGACAGGTGCTCGTGCAGAAGAGCCAGCAGGGCGGCGGAAGCCCTATCCTGAGAGGATTTGAGGCATCGAGAATACTGCTCGTTGTCGACGGCATAAGGATGAACAACCTTATATATAGAAGCGGACACCTGCAGAACTGCCTCACCGTTGACCAGTTTGCGCTGAAGAACATGGAGGTGCTTTTCGGTCCGTCGTCGCTCAACTACGGCTCTGACGCCCTTGGCGGAACCATCACTTTCAACACGCTCTCGCCTACCCTTGCCGCCGACGGACAGACACACACAAGCGAAGGGCATGCAGTGCTTAGGTATGGCAGCGCAAATCAGGAAGGCACGGCTCACGTTGATTTCAACTACGGAACGGAGAAGTTTGCGTCGCTCACGTCGTTCACGTTCAGCAACTTCGGCGACCTGCGCGCAGGAACAACGCGCAATCCCTTCCTGCCTGACGACGACAGCTACATTGAGAGCAACATATACGTGCAGCCGCAGGACGGCAAGAACGACATAATGCTGTATAACGACAAGCCGCAGCTGCAGAAGCGCTCGGGCTACCTTCAGTATGACTTCATGCAGAAGCTGCTCTACAAGCCCAACGCCAACAGCCAGCACATGATTAATTTTCAGCTGTCTAACACCAACAACTTCAACCGCTACGACCGTCTGAGCGTAACGGAGGTGAAGGACGGCGAGCTGCGCCCCAAGTTTGCAGAGTGGTACTACGGACCGCAGTTCCGACTCCTCGCTGCTTACCATTACGACGGACGCAACCAGCTCGGAGCCGACAGAGTGCACATGGCCGTTGCATATCAGAACGTGAAGGAGAGCCGCCACGACCGCAAGTTTCAGAAGGAGGAGCTTTACAACAACTGGGAGAACGTTAACATCGTGTCGCTCAACACCGACTGGATTAAATTTATGGACAACCACAAGCTGCATCTCGGAATAGACGGAACGCTGAGCTTCCTCAAGTCTACCGCCAACACCGAGAACGTGCTGACAGGCGAAACATCATACAACACCACACGCTATCCCGACGGAAGCAACAGCATGCACACCATCGAGGCATTTGCCACGCACGTGTGGAACATCAGTCCGAAGTGGAGCATGCACGACGGAGTGCGCCTCGGCTATGCCACCACTTATTCGAGCGTGCTCAACGTTGACGAGTTCCCCTTCTTCGGCGGCGACAGTCAGCGCAAGAACAACCTTACATACAGCGCGGCGATAGGCATGAACTGGCTGCCCACAAAGACATGGAAAATAGCCCTCTCTGCATCGACTGCTTACCGCGTGCCCAACATCGACAACACATCTAAGGTGTTCGACTCTAAGGTAAGCACCGTTACAATACCCAACAAGGACATCAGACCGGAGAAGACCGTGTCGGTTGACCTCAACATAACAAAGCATATCGACAACGTGCTGACATGGGAGAACGTTGTATACGGCACTTATTACTTCGACGCCATAACCACGGCGCGCGGCACATTCATGGGCGAAAGCCAGATGGAATATCAGGGCGAGATGTGCGACGTCTACACATACACCAACGCCAAGACGGCCGTATTGTGGGGCTTTTCGTCGAGCCTGACCGCCACACCGACAAGACAGACCGAGCTTTATGCTTCGTTCAACTATACCTACGGCCGCATTCTGAGCGGCGAAAAGAAGCAGCCGCTCGACCACATTCCGCCAATCTACGGACGCGTGGGAGCAGCATTTCTGACCGCCGACGGCAAGGGACGCTTCGACATGTACGCCCTCTACAACGGCAAGAAGTCGGTTGACGACTACAACATGGACGGCGAGGACAACATCGACTACGCCACCGTGAAAGGTGCCGACGGCGAAGGCATGCCGGCATGGTTCACCCTCAACGTAAAGGGCAGCTACAACCTTAACAAGAGTCTGACGCTGCAGGCCGGCGTTGAGAACATCCTCGACACCCAGTACCGCGTGTTCTCATCGGGCATCAACGCTCCGGGACGCAACGTATATGCAGCCCTGAGAATGACATTCTGATGCATGCCGTGCAAGACAACGGCTGCATAAGGCAGACGAAGCCGCATTAAGGCGGCCGCCCCGGCAGGAACATCACAATAAGAACAATGCTGACCGGGGCCACTAAAACTAATTTCCAATCGGCCATTAAGCCGCATAAGGTCTAACTATACGAGCAAACCTATGCTTTCATCCGTTCAGGACGAAACAGCGATACGGCCGAAACAAAATGACCGATTTGGACCAAACAGAAAAATAGGGGTTAAACATAAAAAAGTTTTTTCAAAAAACTCGTCACTCGTCACATCTCGACATATCTACATGATATACAGAGACATACGATGTGACGAGTTGTTTTTTCAACTCATCACACACCGCTTCTACACCATATTTTTGTACTTTCCTGATTTAGGTTGACTTCAAGCAGGCCTTCTCCTGATTAGAGTTGACTTCTGCATGGTGTGCACTTCTCATTTCGGTTGATTTCAAACAAATCCTGAAAGGTATCCTTTCATCATGCAAAAGGACACCTTTCAGAATACAAGACGTGGCCTTTTAGCTTGTAAAAGACCACATATCAGAAACCGGCTCTAAACATGCCTGTATGTAAGTATTATATTTCCGTCATATTCCTTGCAGTCGCACAGCTCAGCCGAGGCAGGTATCTGCGGTGCGGCAGTGCCTCCGCTGACGGTGCGCGGCGATATTTCTACACGCAGTTCGTCCCAGCATCCGTCCTCGGCAAGGAAACTCCGGTGGGTTTCGGCTCCGCCTTCAACCAGCAGCGACTGAACGCCCTTGCCGTAAAGCCATTTCATCAGCTGCGGCACAACGGGCTTGCTGAAGTCGGCTTCGGGAGCAAACGGTCTGTTGCGGTCGATTACTATGCGCATCGGGTCACGTCCCGCCCACAGTCTTACGTTAAGCTGCGGCTTGTCGCGCTCCGCTGTAACACGGCCCACGAGTATGGCGTCGTTCTCCGCCCTGAGCTTATGCACGAGCATCTTGGTGAACGGCGTTGACAATGCCACAGGCCTGAAGTTGTCGTCGATAAACCCGTTTGCCGTCTGACACCATTTCAGCGTCACATAAGGACGGCTGTGAGTGTTGAACGTCATGAAACGGCTGTTCAGCTCAAGACATTCTTTCTCAAGCACGCCCACCGTAACCTCTATGCCTGCGTCGCGCAATTTCTGTATGCCGCGGCCCTTCACTTTGGCAAAGGGGTCTACGCATCCTACCACCACGCGCCTTACGCCTTTGCTCACAATGAGGTCGGCGCACGGCGGCGTGCGGCCGTAATGAGAGCATGGCTCGAGGCTCACATACATGGTCGACTTGCTGAGCATTGCCCCATCCTGCGGCTTCACCGACGCAAAGGCGTTCACTTCGGCATGGCCTTCGCCGCATCTTATATGATATCCTTCGCCTATTATGCGGCCGTCTTCGCTCACAATAACAGCCCCCACCATAGGGTTGGGCCTTGCCGTAAGCTGTCCGCAGCGTGCCAGTTGAAGGCACCGGCGCATATACATTTTGTCTTTTTCAGTCTGTTCCATGCTGCAAATATACTTCAAGTGAACGAGAAACAGAAATTTACCGGCGCAAGATTCTTCCTTTACTTCACTCCTGAGACACTGCAGGTTTATAAAAAAATCTTAAAAATACGGTTCTTCCTATACGACATAAGACCAAAAACGCTTATCTTTGTAATATCATTTTGATATCATAATAAACTCTTATTTATAACCAAAAAACACCTTATTTATGGAAAACAAGGAATTCATTTTCAAAGGTATGACACTCAACGGCATCGGCATGCTCGTTCTCAACCTGTTTCTCTACATTGCGTCGGTAGGTCTGATTGCTCTTTCGCCCACGATATTCAGTGGAGCCACGGCCATAGCTTCAGGCGTGGCAGGCGGCATACTGTTCATTGTCAATATCATCGTCAGCTGCGGTTTCGTAAAGGTTGAACCGGGCGAGGCGCGCGTGATGATGTTCTTCGGAAAGTACCGCGGTACGTTCAACACTCCCGGTTACCATTGGATTAATCCGTTTATCACCACCAAGAAGCTGTCGATGCGCGCACGCAACCTCGACGCCGAACCTATAAAAGTGAACGACAAGACGGGCAACCCGGTGATGATCGGTATGGTACTGGTGTGGAAACTTAAGGATACATATAAGGCTATGTTCGAGATCGACGCACAGACCATGGCCGAGTCGAAGGCTGCCGGCGACGCTGCTGCTGCAAGTGCAAAGACTGCCAACATAATGAACGCTTTCGAGAAGTTTGTGCGCATACAGGCTGACGCCGCCCTGCGACAGGTGGCCGGACAGTATGCCTACGACGACGGCGAGCAGGACAACGGCGAACTGACTCTGCGCGACGGCAGCGACGAGATAAACAAGGAACTTGAAGCTAAGATTGACGAGCGCCTGGCAATGGCAGGTATTGAGGTTATTGAGGCCCGCATCAACTATCTGGCCTATGCTCCCGAGATAGCGGCTGTGATGCTGCGCCGCCAGCAGGCCACGGCAGTTATTGCCGCACGCGAGAAGATTGTTGAGGGTGCCGTGTCGATGGTGAAGATGGCTCTCGACAAGCTTTCGGACGAGGAGATAGTGGAACTCGACGAGGAGAAGAAGGCAGCCATGGTGAGCAACCTGCTCGTTGTGCTCTGCGGCGACGATACGGCACAGCCCGTCATCAACACCGGAACGCTGAACCACTGATGTAATTCATAATTCACAATTAAGAATTCATAATTGGGAGCGCGCTGTCATGCCGACGGCATAGCTCCCATAAGTTCCATATCTCCCACAACACCCATCCCATGCTAAAGAAGAAAAGCAAGAAACAACAAATGGAATTCAGCCGTTCACCAAAGCTGTCGGGCAAGGTCAATGTATGTCTCGGCCTGCCGCTGACAGCCCTTTGGCTGCTGCGCTGCTGGAAGATTGACTGCTGGTATAACGGCACAACGATACTTTCATACATCGTACTCCTACTGATGGTGGGCACGGGCATCTACCGCTGGGCATTCCGCAAGGGTGCCATAAGCGACACGGTTACGCTTGGAGGCTTCAGCAACCGCATGTACCTGCGCTACAGACAACTGTATATGCCGGTTGGCATTGCGGCAGGCTTTCTGCTGATATTTGTCTTCACGGCGCTACTAACATTCATAGACGACGGCATTGACGGACTTACCATCCAGAGATTATCTGAAGAACTGGCCACTTTCGGTTGGATGTTTATCCTGGTTTTGTATAAAGTTCTGAAGTCATACATCGACTTCTATGAATATTACCGCTCGCCCGAAGCATCGCGGAAGAAGGTCGACTGATATTGATTATACGGCAAACAAAGAGGAATGAAACATGATTAAACAATATCTAAGCAGCATAAGCATAACGAAATACAGCTGCAGCGCAAGGCTTTATGGCAAAATACATATCGGCATAGGGCTGCTCGTTGTGCTGTTCACCCTTGCATGTATAGCCATTGAAGGAATGCCGGAGCCGATAGTCTTGATTATTATGAGTCTTATAGCCATAGGCATCTTAGGCTATGGGGCATATTTCACATGGCTGCGCGGAAAGCCGCTGAAACGTGAGATTGTACTCGGCTCATGGTCCAACAGACTCTATCTGCGCAGCAGATGGCTGTTTATCACGGCAGGCATAATCACCTGTCTGGCAGGATTTGCCGTCACTATAATGATTGTATCGCTGATTTCCAACGGCTATGAAGGCATGATTTCTGTGATGATAAAGAATATGAACGACTGGTTCTCACTGCTGATTCTGCTCATATACAAAGTGTTTCATTCTTACATGAGCTATTATCTGTACTACCGCTCGCCCGAATACAGGGCTTCGCAGAACAAAGATAAAGACACAATACGGGCATAAACGGCAGCAAGCCGTAAGGCCGCCGGACGCAAACCCGCAAACATAGAAGATGAAGAAAGACAACAACACCAAGAGCTTTGTCCTGCGTGTGGACTCAGAGACGATGGCAGCCATAGAGAAATGGGCTGCCGACGAGTTCCGTTCCACCAACGGACAGCTGCAATGGATAATATCGGAGGCGCTGCGCAAGAGCGGACGACTGCCGAAGAAAAAGCGCGCACGCAAAGATGAAGGAAAGGAGAATGAAGAATGACATACCGTGAACTGTGGCGCACACTCGAACCGCTGTATGGCAACGGTGAGGCGCGTGCCATTACCGACTATGTGCTAGATGTCTGCTTCGGACTGTCGAAGGCCGACATCCTGTGCGGAGCCGTTGAAGAGATGACGGCAGAAAAGACTGCAGAACTGAACAAGATATTCGGGCGTCTTATGAAAGGCGAGCCTGTGCAGTATGTGCTCGGGCGCGCCGAATTCTGCGGGCGCTGGTTCAGTGTCCGCCCCGGTGTGCTCATACCCCGCCCCGAGACCGAGGAGCTTTGCGCGTGGATAACAGCCGACAGCAAGGCTTCGGCCAGCCCGAAGGTGCTCGACATCGGCACGGGAAGCGGCTGCATAGCCATAACGCTGCAGCTCGACATGCCGGAAAGTAAGGTTACGGCGTGGGACATTTCAGCCGATGCGCTCGACGTGGCACGCGAGAACGCACAACAACTAGGCGCCAACGTAAACTTCGTAAAGCTGGATGCGCTCAACGCAAAGCCTGAAGGCGAATGGGACGTGATAGTGAGCAATCCGCCATATATCTGCGAAAAAGAGAAGAAGGACATGGCCGTCAACGTGCTGGAACATGAGCCTCACACGGCCCTATTCGTGCCCGACGCCGACCCGCTGCTGTTCTACCGCGCCATAACGCGCCTTGCGGTGCAGACGCTTAACAAGGGCGGACGGCTGTATTTTGAGATTAACCCGATATATGCCGACGACACCTGCCGCATGATGCAGGCCGAAGGCATGACGGCAGTAGAGCTGCGAAGCGACATGTACGGCAAGCAACGCATGGCAAAGGGCGTAAAGGCGTAGCAGTAAAATAGCACAAACAGACATCACGGCAACATACACAGAGCCGGCAGTGCCGGCACAACATGACAAAAAGATGAAACAGATAACAGAACAGGAGGCATTCTTCAAACTGTCGGCCATGTGCGCCGCAGCCGAGCACTGCCGCCACGAGATGAGTGAGAAGATGACGCGCTGGCAGCTGCCCGACGACATGCAGGAACGCATAATGCAGCGGCTTGTTGACGAAAAGTATATCGACGAGGAGCGCTACTGCCGCTTCTTCGTGCGCGACAAGATACGATACAACAAATGGGGACGCCGAAAGGTGGAACAGGCGCTGATGATGAAGCGTATACCGCGCGACATAATATCAGGCGCGCTCGGTGAGGTTGACGCCGAAGAATACATCGCCGTGCTGCGCCCCCTGCTGCAGAGCAAGCGCAAGACGATAAAGGCGGCAAGCGAATATGAGCTCAGCGCCAAACTGATAAGGTTTGCCATGGGCCGCGGCTTCGACATGGACATAATAAGAGAGTGTCTCGACTGTGAGGAGTTTTAAGCCATACCATCCGCCACGATATGGCTTCACGGTATGCCAATGGCCATGATACGCGTTGGAAATATGGCTCACAGAAAGTGTTATATGTGCAATCCTGCATGCCATGAGCGGAGATTAAGGCATACGGAAAACGGTAAAAAATCAGGACAAAATTATTTTTCAATCCAGAAAAACAAAGTATAATGTATGTTAACAGGCATACGTTATACCATGCAATAAATTAACCTTTCTTTACTTTCCGACAGTTTTTAGCCGCCGAAACTTATGATTTCGGCAGCCAAAAGCATGCCTTTCAGCATGCAAAAGGCATGCTTTCGCACTGTAAAAGGGCACCTTTTGCAGCGCAAACAGCCGTATAACGGCAAGCAGAAAACCGCAAGGCGGCACGCAACCGGCGTAAATCACGGCATATCAACACATTACACAAAACGTTCATTTTTCGCCATTTTTACGGCAAAACCACGCTGCAGCGGAGAGCACCGCTGCTCTGAGAGCGTCAAACGGACGGCGAACGGTAAAATTATTTTACATATCACATCAAGCCGCAGCATAACCACAGGCGCATAACCGGCCTGCGCCCTGACGCCCGAACGCCATGGCCGGCGGCAACATCAGAGCGTATTTTGTATGCCGTGCGGCAGATTTCGGCTCACGCGGCAAACGGTTTGCCCTTATTTTTTATTGTTCATGCCGCGTATAGTTCTTATTTTCAAACAAATTGCTTACCTTTGCAAAGCAAAAAGATGAAAGAGAAATAACAAACTAAAGAAATGAATATAGCAGGTGAGATTAGCAGCAGCGTGATAAAGGCCGTGAAGGAGCTTTACGGAGCCGACATCACAGAGAACATGGTTCAGCTGCAGAAGACAAAACGCGAGTTTGAGGGTAGCCTTACCCTGGTGGTTTTTCCGTTCTTAAAGATATCAAGACAGAAGCCCGAAGCTACGGCCGAGGCCATTGGCAACTGGCTGGTTGAAAACTGCGAGCACGTTGAGCGCTTCAACGTGGTCAAGGGATTTCTTAACCTCGTGCTGGCACAGCAGTCATGGATCAAGCTGCTCAACGCCATCAGCGCCGACGAGCACTACGGCGAGCGCAAGGCAGGAGCCGACGCTCCGCTGGTGATGATAGAATACTCATCGCCCAACACCAACAAGCCGCTCCACCTGGGACACGTGCGCAACAACCTGCTGGGCTGGAGCCTTGCACAGATTATGGAGGCAAACGGCAACCGCGTTGTCAAGACCAACATCGTGAACGACCGCGGAATACACATCTGCAAGTCGATGCTGGCATGGCTGAAATGGGGCAACGGCGAGACACCCGAGACAAGCGGCAAGAAGGGCGACCACCTGATTGGCGACTACTATGTGGCCTTCGACAAGCACTACCGCGAGGAGGTTAAGGAGCTTGAGGCTAAGTTTAAGGCTGAGGGCATGACCGACGAGGAGGCCGAAAAGAAGGCCAAGGACGAGGCTCCGCTGATAAAGGAGGCTCACGACATGCTCGTGAAATGGGAAGCCAACGACCCCGAGGTGCGCGCACTGTGGGAGAAGATGAACTCATGGGTTTACGCCGGATTCGACGAGACTTACAAGGCTCTGGGCGTAGGTTTCGACAAGATATACTATGAGTCGCAGACTTATCTGAAGGGAAAGGCAAAGGTGGAGGAAGGACTCGAGAAGGGACTCTTCTTCCGCAAGGACGACAACAGCGTATGGGCCGACCTCTCTGACGAGGGCCTCGACCAGAAACTGCTGCTCCGCTCTGACGGCACATCGGTGTATATGACTCAGGACATCGGTACGGCAGAGATGCGCTTCAACGACTACCCAATAGACAAGATGATATATGTTGTGGGCAACGAGCAGAACTATCACTTCCAGGTGCTGTCAATATTGCTCGACCGCCTCGGCTTCAAGTGGGGCAAGGAGCTTGTCCACTTCTCTTACGGCATGGTGGAGCTGCCTAACGGCAAGATGAAGAGCCGCGAGGGAACGGTGGTTGACGCCGACGACCTGATAGCAGCGATGATAGACGACGCACGCCGCACAAGCGAAGAGCTGGGCAAGTTTGCCGACATGAGCGACGAGGAGCGTGCCGAGGTTTCGCGCATGGTAGGTATGGGTGCGCTCAAATACTTCATCCTGAAGGTTGACGCCCGCAAGAACATGCTGTTCAATCCAGAAGAGTCAATCGACTTCAACGGCAACACAGGTCCGTTCATTCAGTACACTTACGCCCGCATACGCAGCATCCTGCGCAAGGCCGAGGCTCAGGGCATAGCAGTGCCCAAGGCATTCAGCGGCAACGTAAACCTGAGCGTCAAGGAGACAGAACTGATACAGAAGATGAACGAATATGAGGCTGCCGTGCGCCAGGCCGGCATCGACTACAGCCCAAGCGGCATAGCCAACTACTGCTACGAGCTGACCAAGGAGTTCAACCAGTTCTATCATGACTTCAGCATCCTCGGTGCCGACACTGACGACGAGAAGGCTCTGCGCCTGCTCATCGCCAAGAACGTGGCCAAGACTCTGAAGAACGGCATGCGCCTGCTCGGAATCGAAATGCCGGAACGAATGTAATAATTGTTGAGGAGTTAGAGTAGTTAAAGTAGTTATCGCTCACGGTGTGAGCTTAGTAGTTAAAGTCAAATGCCTTCAAGGCGTGATTTTAGTTTTGTTCAACTGCTCTAACTCCTTTATCTTTCATGATATCAACTTATCTTATTTCATCAGCCAAGGTGCTCAATATAAACTGCTCCACTAAATACCAGTTATTATGAACTATGAATTAACTAACTGTAATCCTCCAGATTATCGTAATGACACAGTACTGCCTCTTCCTTTGGAAGTTAAGGCTGACGCATGGGCTGTTGACGCGGCGTGCAGCGGCAATCCGGGACAGATGGAGTACAGGGGCATCGACCTTACTACGGGCGCTGTGGTGTTTCATTACGGTCCGGTGTTCGGAACAAACAACATTGGCGAATTCCTTGCCATCGTGCATGCGCTGGCGCTTATGGAGCAGAAAGGCATCAAGAAGACCATATACAGCGACAGCTTCACCGCCATAACATGGGTAAGGAAGATGCAGTGCAAGACAAAACTGGAGCGCACGGCCAAGACCGCACAGCTGTATAACGTCATAGCAAGAGCCGAAAATTGGCTGCGCACGCACACGTTCCGCACGGAACTCATACAGTGGGACACGCGCAAATGGGGAGACATTCCGGCCGACTTCGGACGAAAATAGCCCCGCGTCTGCAATGTAGGCATACAAATAAGCCGGCATGACGGCATAAAAAGTTATAAAAACATCAACCTAAAACATCATGAACCCTTACACACAATGCGCCCTGCTCTCGGCCTCAACATTGAGAATGTTGCCGCACATACTGCTATATCTGCGCTTCAGGAAGACCATTGACGCCGACCTAGAGCCTTACGGAGAAGGCAAGGGCGGCATACTCACCTTTATTAAGGTGTGCACACGGCAGAAGGTGTTCCGCAACCTGTTTTATTATCGCCTTGGCGAATACCGCTCCGTGTTCATCAAGTGGCTCATGCCCGAGGACAAGTCGCTCCACATAACGTGCCCGTCGATAGGCGAAGGATGCCATCTAGAGCATTCTTATTCAACCTATCTCAACGCCGACAGCATAGGCCGCAACTTCTATTGTCTGCACCTCGTTACGCTCGGCAACGGCAAGGACGGACGCCCCACCATTGGCGACAACGTAAGCATATACACGGGTTCGATGGTGTTTGGCAAGGTAAAGATTGGCAACAACGTCAAGATTGGCGCCGCCACAGTCATATATAAGGATGTGCCCGACAACTGCACCGTGGTGGGCAATCCGGCCGTTATAGTAAAGAAGGACGGCAAGAAAGTGAATATTCCATTATAACAAAATATCAACAAGACACATGACCGAATTTGAGAAAATGCGCAGCAGCCAGCTCTACAACTTCTCCGACCCGGAGATATTCAAGAGTCTTGACCACGCAAAGAAGCTGTGTGCCAGGCTGCAGACAGTCACCATAACAGACGACTGCTACCGTGAGATGATTGAAGACCTCATACCCGGCATACCGGAGGACAGCGTGGTGTGCCCGCCGTTCCACTGCGACCACGGCAACGGTATAACCATGGGGCGCAACGTGTTCGTAAACTACAACTGCGTGATGCTCGACGGAGGACGCATTACCATAGGCGACAACGTGCTTATAGGCCCCAACTGCCAGATATACACGCCGCAGCATCCGATGGACTACGTGCCGCGCCGCGGTACAATAGAGACCGCCTACCCCGTAACCATAGGCGAGGACACATGGCTCTGCGGCAGTGTTATCGTGTGTCCGGGCGTAACGATAGGCAAGCGATGCATCATTGCTGCCGGCAGCGTGGTTACTAAAGACATACCCGACGACTCGCTCGCGGCAGGCAATCCGGCTGTGGTAAAGCGCCGCCCGGTGGTTGACAAATAAGCCACGCGCGGCTCATCTTCATCACTATACAACAACAAAGATTATTTTCTGATTATGAAACCAGTTGACAAGAAGTCTCTTCTCTTTGTGTGTCTCGGCAATATATGCCGCTCTCCGGCTGCCGAGGCAATACTGAAATATAAGCTCGAAGACAACAAGCGCCTGGCAGGACGCATTGAGGTAGACTCTGCCGGCATCGGTTCATGGCACGAAGGGCAGCTGCCCGACCGCCGCATGAGAAGCCACGGAGCAAGCCGCGGATACGACCTGAGCAGCAGGGCAAGACAGATTAAGCCTGCCGACTTCAGCCGCTTCGACTATGTTTTCGCGATGGATCATCAGAATGTGGCCGACCTTAACCGCGTGGCACGCAACGACGAGGACCGCAAGAAGATAATGTGTACGGCCGACTTCATGACCCGTCATCCGCAATACGACACCGTGCCCGACCCATATTACGGAGGCGATGCCGACTTCGAGCAGGCTCTCGACCTTATCGAAGATGCCTGCGACGGCATCATTGCATGGCTCGAGAAACAGCTGTAATGCTATGACAAGCAATGCCTAAGCCATAGCAAGGCTGACAGCATACCCATTTATTATTAGCGCCGCATATACCTATTTGCAGGTATATGCGGCGCTCTGTTTTCACATCCCAGCACACTTAACGCTGCCAAACATGGCTCATCGTACCGTGCAAGGCATGAAAACAGGCCGGCCATCACCCTTTTTGGTGATTCGAAACGCACATTCATTTAATCTTATTTTACCGATTTTTAAGTATTGTAAACATTTTTACAAGCCATTACCTTTGCATCGAAAAATCAAAAAATAAGACATAAATGAACTTAACGGGAAAAACTTTTCTGACATGTGCCGCAGCCATTCTGTTCACTTCCGCACAGATGCAGGCACAACATTCGGCTGCCGACAGCGTATATCAGCACGCCAAGGGCAACCGCCTGAGCATTGGCGGATATGGCGAGGTGGCACTGACGCGCAACTTCTACAGCGACAACGTTTATCGTTATTCTAACGCAAGCCAGTATAAGAACGATCCGAGCCACGGACGCTTCGACATTCCGCATGCCGTGATATACATAAGCTACGACTTCGGAAAGGGCTGGAGCATGTCGAGCGAGATTGAGTTTGAGCACGGCGGAGCAGGCGGTGCCGTTGAGAAAGAGTTTGAAGAGGCCGGCGAATGGGAACAGGAAACCGAGAAAGGCGGCGAGGTGGAGCTGGAGCAGTTCTGGATTCAGAAGTCGTTCGCACGCTGGGCAAATATCCGTATCGGACATATAGTAGTGCCCGTAGGCCTCACCAACGCCCATCATGAGCCGCTAAACTTCTTTACAGTCTACCGTCCCGAAGGCGAATCTACCATTCTTCCCTGCACATGGCACGACACAGGCATCAGCTTTTGGGGCCGCTCGGGCGACTTCCGTTATGAGCTGCAGTTCATCGCAGGACTAGACGCCTTCATGTTCGACCGCGACAACTGGGTGCAGAACGGTGCCGGTTCGCCATTCGAATTTAAGGTGGCCAACAAGTATGGCTTTGCCGCACGCATCGACAACTACACCATTCCGGGCCTGCGCATCGGTCTTAGCGGATACTACGGACAGTCGATGCACAACACCTATCCGCACGACATGGAAGGCGAAGGCAAGGCCAACGACAAGGTTAAGGGCAACGTATATATCGGAGCTTTCGACTTCACCTACTCGGGCCACAACTGGATTGTAAGAGGTAACGCCGACTACGGATATGTGAGCGACGCATCGAAGATAAGCGCCATAAAGCGCAACCTCGTGTCGAGCGGCGCGCCTTATAAGAAGTCGCCCGTAGGCAAGAATGCCGTAGCGGCAGGCATCGAGGCCGGATATGACATTTTCTCACAGATACCCAAACTCAGAAACAAGAACCAGAAGCTGTATGCCTTCGGCAGATATGAATACTACGACTCATACATTCCTGCCGCCGACCAGGCCGACTACGAATATACCGACCGCAACCGCATGGCCGTAGGCCTCAACTACTACCCTGTTCCGCAAATTGTCGTGAAGGGCGAATACTCAAAGAGATTCCTCAAATCAAAATACAACGACGAGCCTTCGGTGTCGATAGGCGTGGCATATCAGGGATTTTTCCTGTAAGACGACGAAGCCGGAGACTCTGAATGTATAGAAGAAACGATACAAGTATTAATATAAAAACAAAGTAAGCTATGGAAAAAATCTTTAAATTGCCCCTTGCACTCATGCTCGGAGCAGCAGTAATGTTTGGTTTTTCGTCATGCAGCGACGATGACGACATCGACGACGGCAGTACGTTGACAGAGAAAGAAGCCTTCCTGAAAGAGGCGGCAGGCATGTATGTAAACGACGTTGTATATTCAACATACGGAAGTCTGGCTGCCGAGACAAACAGTCTTTACGAACAGCTGTATGCCGTGAAGGAGAAGTTTAAGACAGACCCGAACTCGGTTACGCAGACTGAAATTGACAACATCTGCGCCACATTCCTGAGTGCGCGCGCCTATTGGGAAAAGAGCGAGGCATTCCTGTTCGGCGCAGCAACCGACTTCGGCATCGACCCGCACATCGACACATGGCCGCTCGACCTGGAAGGACTGGCCACAGAGCTGAAGAACACCGACAAAGTGGCCAACATGGACGGCGAAGACGGCATATCCTATGCAGCCAACAAGCTGGGACAGGAGCTGCTGGGATTCCACGGCATTGAGTTTATCATCTTCCGCGACGGCGCCAACCGCAAGATAGAGAAGCTGCGCGGCGTTGAAGACGACCCTGATTTTGTTAAGGTGGCAACAAACGTTACAGGTCTTGAAGAACTGATTTATGCCACAGCCGTTGCCGGCGACCTGCGCGACCGCTGCTATCAGCTCAACGTATCATGGAACGCCGACGCACCCGAAGAGCAGCGCACACGTGTCGTAGACGAGTGTGAACTGCCTTGCACCGTGGGCAGCGGCAACAACTCTTACGGCACAAACATGCTCAACGCCGGTCAGGCCGGAAGCACTTATGCCATGTGGCGCGAGGTGGCAAGCACCATCCTGCTGAGCGGATGCGAGAATATTGCGAAAGAAGTGTACTCACAGAAGATGGGACTTGCCTACAGCGGCGAAGACCCCAACTACATTGAGTCGCCCTACAGCAAGCGCTCCTTCTATGACTTCTACGACAACATCATAAGCATAGAGAACAGCATATACGGCGGCGTTGAAGGCAACCGCAACGAAAGCAAGTCGATCATGGCGTACTTGAAAAAGTATAACCCGGAACTTGCCGCCACGGTTGAAACAAACATAAAGAACTCTCTCGATAAGCTTACGGCATGCCAGAACAGCGGCACTGCCTTTGTTGACAATCCCAAAGCTCAGTGTGTGGCCGACGCCATAGCTGCCATAGAAGCGCTCGACGCAAGCCTGACGGCAGCATCAACATGGATTGCAGCCAACTGACAATACTTTTTAAAGGTTATTAGAAGTTATGCCACGGCAAGCCGTCACACGGTCTGCGTGGCGTAACTTTACGCCTGAAAGGCAAGAGCAATCGCTGAACCGATAAAGAAAGCAAAGACAAAATAATCTTAAAACAGCATATTATGAAATTTATAAATATCAGAAACTGTCATGTTGCCGCCCTCGCGGCATGTGCCTGCCTGTCGTTTCAGGCCTGCACTGACGATGAGCGTCTGCCGGAGAACACGGGCGACATTGAGTATATTGGACAGGATGTGGGCAACTTCTCGGCCGACGAGTGGTATCCGGGCGGCAAGCTCGGCACTACCGAAAACGTAGGCGCGGGCTGCTATGAAGACGACGCCCCTATAGTAGACGAAATGGGACTGCTAAGTGAGTTTCATCTCGGCGAGGTGCTCTTTGAGCGCAACTTCAACACGAGCACTCCGCCGTTCAACGGCCTAGGGCCGGCATCGGTCAGAAAGTCGTGCATCGACTGCCATCCGGGTTACGGTCACGGCAAGCGGCAGGAGTCATATAAGGCAGGCTTCGGCAACGGCTACCTGCTAGTGATATATCATCCCGAAGACGGAGCCAACAGCAACGACGGTCCCTACATCAGCGAGGTTACGGGTATGCCCCAGACACAGGCCGTGTCGCCGTTTCTTCCGCCCGTTGACGAGGACAAAATCAGCATGACATGGAAAACCGTGGAAGGTACGATGCCGAGCGGACTGTCGGCAACGGAGTTTCCCGACGGAGAGAAATATCAGCTCATATATCCCGAAGTGACCATTTCGCAGGATGCGTTCAACACCGACCCGAAGCCAACCAACATTGCCGTACGCCTGGAGTCGACAATAGGCATAATGGGCACGGGACTCATTGACGCCATACCTGAGGACTCGCTCAAGAAGCAGTATCAGGAGGAGGCTAAATACATAGAGCTTAACCCTGCCATGTGGGACAAGGCCGCCAACGACTGGGCATCTACGGCCTACTACACCAACTGGACTTCGCCGGGCGCGCTGGCCGACGGCACTCCCGTCACGGGGATGATAAAGCGCTACACCTATGCGCTGACACGTGCCAGCCTGCAGGACGGCGCCGGAGCCAACGCCATGTGGAACATTCCGAACGTGAGCCGTCCTGACCGTCCGAAGCTCTACACCACCGACGCATGGGCCCTGGCGATGTCGAAGAACCAGGACGTGATTGCTGCGATAAAGAGCGACCCTACGTCGCCGTATTATGCCGACGGAACTGACAGCGGTATTGCCGACGCGGTGAAAAATCTGCTGTCGCCAAGCACCAACCAGTTTGACAACCAGTGGCACAACTTTGAGCCGGAGATGAGCAACGACAACTTCTACGCCTTCATGGTGTGGCACCGCGGACTGGCCATACCTCGCGCCCGCAACCTTAACGACCCTGATGTGCAGCGCGGCAAGAAGTTGTTTATGGAGATGGGCTGCGCCACATGCCACCGTCCGTCGTGGACAACGGGCGACGACAACTACTGGACGCCCGACGTGATAAAGGGCAAGCCGCTGCCTAAGTATCCGCGCCAGAAGATTTATCCTTACTCTGACTTCGTGCAGCACCGTCTGCACATGATCAACGACATTCACGGCTCATGGTGCCGCACCACACCGCTGTGGGGCCGCGGTCTGTCGCTGATTAACACCGGCGCACAAGACCGTCTGCACGACTGCCGCGCACGCAACGAGATAGAGGCCATAATGTGGCATGCCTACAGCAAGGAGAGCGACGCATACGCCTCGGCTGCAAAGTTCTATAACCTCAGCAAAGCCGACCGCGACGCCGTGGTGAAGTTCCTGCAGGCGATATGATTATTATTTGTAGTTAAAGGAGTTAGAGTAGTTAAAGTCATATGTCTTGTGGCTTTACTCCTTTTGAATATTGTGAATAAGTAATTCAATAAATATTTTTGCCTTGACTCCTAAAGAGCAATGCTATTGACTTAACACCTTTAACTACTCTAAACTCCCGTCTTACAAAAGTGAAAAATCCAAATGCGTAATGGTTGATAAGAAGCAGCAAGACTATTGACTTTAACTCCTAGCCAACTTGTTGGCGATAACTACTTCTAACTCCTTTAACTCCTAAAAACACATGACCCTTTCCCGTTCCCTCCTTGCTCTTTACGTGAGCATAATAACGATAATGGCTGCGGCCACGATAACAGAGAAATACATGGGCAGCGACTATGTTGCCGACACCATATACGGCTCATGGTGGTTTGCCGTCATGTGGGCACTGCTGGCGGCTGCAGGCGTGGCGTATATCGTGAAGAGGCGCATAAGGCGCGCGTCGGTGCTGCTGCTCCACGGCTCGTTCGTCGTGATACTGCTCGGCGCCCTGCTCACCCACGTGTCGGCATCGCAAGGCACGGTCAGACTACGGCTCGGCGAGACAACCGACACGTATGTGGTCAGCACGAAAGACGGCGACATACGGCACACGCTGCCGTTCAAGCTAAGGCTGAAGTCGTTCGACATACACTATCACGACGGCACAACAGCCGCGGCCGACTATGTAACAAGGCTCACCGTTACCGACGGCGACAAGACCACAGAGGCACTTGTGTCGATGAACAACATATTCAGCTACAAGTCTGTAAGGCTCTATCAGATGTCTTACGACCCCGACATGCGCGGCAGCGTGCTCTCGGTCAACCGCGACCCGTGGGGCATACCCGTAACCTACTGCGGCTACGCCCTGCTCTTTATTGCAATGGTGTGGATGCTCATCGACCCCAAGGGACCTTACCGCCGCCTGCTGCGCAGCGACATCGTGAGAAAGGGAATGATGACCTTTGCGCTGCTTGTCGCCACTACGTTCATGGCTCACGGCGCAACAACGCTGCCCAAGGAGACTGCCGACAAGTTCGGACGGCTGTATGTTCTCTACAACAACCGCGTATGCCCGCTGCAGACTCTCGCCATAGACTTCACGAAGAAGCTGTGCGGCAGCGCAAGCTACGGCGGCTACACGGCAGAACAGGTGCTGATGGGCTTCGTGATGTGGCCCGACGAGTGGAGCCGCGAGCCGCTGCTCAGACTGAAGGGCGGCGCCCTGCGCGACAGGCTGCAGCTGCCCCGCCACTGCACCATAAACACCTTCTTCAACGACATGATGGGCGGATACATCATTGGCCCCTACCTGAACGAATACTACAACGGGTACGACGACGAGTTTCACCGCCAGGTGGCCGACGTAGACGCGCGCATACAGCTCGTGATGGACTTGCGGCGCGGCAAGCTGCTGAAGGTGTTTCCGTATACCGGCAACGGCAACACCACATGGTATGCCCCAACAGACATCATGCCCGACTCTGCCGTAGCCCCGGCCGACAGACAGTATATGCAGAACGTATTTTCGCTGATATATCAGGAGGCGCTGGCAGGCAACATGGCTTCTGTGGGCAACATTGCCGACAAGATGCTGCGCTATCAGCACAAGAACGGCGGCAGCTCGCTGCCTTCGGGCATGCAGACGCGGGCCGAACGGCTGTATAACGCCGTGCCCTTTGCCACCATCCTCTTCATGCTCAACCTCGGCATGGGCTTCGCCACGCTGTTTGCCGTTCTCTGGCTTATGACACGCCCCACAAGGCGCACCTTGCGCGGCAGCATGCTAATGAAAATTGCAGTAGCTGTCATGCTGCTTTCTTTCGCGGCGCTCACTCTCTGCGTGGCTCTGCGCTGGCTGATAAGGGGCACCGCACCCATGGCAAACGGCTACGAGACGATGCTGCTCATGGCATGGATAATCATGACGGCGTCGCTGCTGCTGTGCCGACGCTTCGCCATAGTGCTCACCTTCGGCTTCATCATGTCGGGCTTCTTCCTGCTCGTGTCGCACATAAGCCAAATGGATCCGCAGATAACCCACATCATGCCGGTGCTGCAGTCGCCCCTGCTCAGCATCCACGTGTCGGTGATAATGATGGCCTTCGCCCTGCTCTCGCTCACCTTCATCTGCGGCATCACGGCCCTGCTGCTGCGCGCCATGAGGGGCAGTCGTGCAGAGGGGCTCGCCGCTCAGCTTGCAGCCCTGCGCGCCCTGTCGCAGCTGTTCTACTATCCTGCCATGGCAGCCCTGGCCGTGGGCATATTCGTAGGCGCGGTGTGGGCCAACGTGTCGTGGGGCACCTACTGGAGCTGGGACGCCAAGGAGGTGTGGGCGCTGATAACCTTCATGGTGTATGCCGCGGCTGCACACGGGACGTCGCTCCCGATGATGCGCAGGCCCATGCCGTGGCACGTGTTTATGGTGGCGGCCTTTGCCACAATACTGATGACATACTTCGGCGTGAACTATTTTCTCGGCGGAATGCACTCGTATGCATGACGCCGGGACAGAGCCGATGCACTCAAGGGCAGCAAAAGGCAATGCTGCCCGGAATGCCGTTTTGTAAAATAATCGGATAAATTCCGTCCGTTTGACGCTCTCAGAACAGCGATGCCCGTGGCAAAGCCATAGTTTGGCGCAAAAAACACGAAAAACATTGCAGTTTTGTCATCTTCCTTATTATCAGCACTTTATGCCCAAGAAGAGACAAAACTGCAATGGTTAAAAAATATTACTCTGCCGTTTACGGTGCAAAAGTGGGCCACTTACGCTGCAAAACATGCCCGATTTTCGTCCGTAAAGCATGCTTTCAGACTCAAAAAACCATGCTTTTATTCCTTTAATAGTATGATAAAAGTAAACGTATGTTAACCATACAACATTTTTATCCAATAAAATTAACATCCGTTATATTTTCATTTTCCAGAACGGAAAATATTTTTGTCATAAGTTTTTACCACGTAGCAAAGCCCATGAGCAGGGCGGAAAACATGATAAGACACAAAATAAAACGGGAGGCCTCTTCACAGAGACTTCCCGTCAGTTAACTTAAAACAATCAATAAAAGAAATAGATTGTCACGTTAAAATTATATGTTCGGCGGCACACACGGGGCACATCAGCCCCACTGCCGTCAGTCTTTATATTGATAATGTCTGGCTATTATCTTATGAAGAGCAGCTCACGATACTTAGGCAGAGTCCAGAGCTCGTCGGCAACGATAAGCTCGAGCTTGTCTATGTGGTAGCGTATCTCCTCCATCTTTGGAGCCACCGTGTCGTGATATGCAATAGCTTTCTCGCGCTCGCTCTCAATCTTGTTGGCCACCTTGCGCGCGTTGATAAGCTCGTCAACGCCGTTCTCTATTATCTGCGTGCGCTCGGCAATCTCCTCAATAATCTTGATGTTGCGCGAACAGAGCTTCTCAACCTTCTCCTTAGAGAATATCTGCAGCATGTTCTGAACGTTCTTGGCCAGCTGACTCTGATAGTGGGTTGCCACAGGTATGATGTGGTTCATCGACAGGTCGCCCATTACACGTGCCTCAATCTGTATGCGCTTGGTGTAGGTGTCCCATTTAACCTCGTTGCGGGCAGCAAGCTCTTTCTCGCTCATCACGTTCATGTCTTCAAACATCTTTATCGACTCCTTGCTCAGGTAGTTGTCAAAGATAAGCGGACAGCTTGTCTCGCAGTCGAGTCCGCGGCGCTTTGCCTCCTCAACCCACTCGTCAGAATATCCGTTTCCGTCGAAGCGTATAGGCTTGCAGGTCTTGATGTCCTCGCGCAGCACGTCGATGATGGCGCTGGTCTGGTCTTGTCCCTTCTCGATGAGGGCGTCAACGCGTTTCTTGAAGTCGGTCAGAGCCTCAGCCACGGCAGTGTTGAGGGCTATCATGGCCGAAGCACAGTTGGCCTCGCTGCCCACGGCACGGAACTCGAAGCGGTTACCTGTAAAGGCAAACGGACTTGTACGGTTGCGGTCGGTGTTGTCTATGAGCAGTTCGGGTATCTCAGGTATGTCGAGCGTCATGCCCTGCTTGCCTGCCACGTTGAACAGGTCCTTGCTGTTGCTGTTCTCTATATGGTCGAGCAGTTCTGACAGCTGCTTGCCGAGGAACGAAGATATGATTGCCGGAGGTGCCTCGTTGGCTCCCAGACGATGGGCGTTGGTAGCGCTCATGATAGAAGCCTTGAGCAGTCCGTTGTGTCTGTATACGCCCATGAGAGTCTCAACGATGAAGGTAACGAAGCGCAGGTTGTCTTCAGGAGTCTTGCCCGGTGCATGCAGCAGCACGCCGGTGTCGGTAGACAAGCTCCAGTTGTTGTGCTTGCCCGAACCGTTGATGCCTGCGAAGGGCTTCTCATGCAGCAGTACGCGGAAGCCGTGCTTGCGTGCCACTTTCTTCATGAGCGACATGAGCAGCATGTTGTGGTCGATGGCCAGGTTGGTCTCCTCGAATATAGGAGCTATCTCAAACTGGTTGGGGGCAACCTCGTTATGGCGTGTCTTACAGGGGATTGACAGCTCGAGAGCCTGCACCTCAAGGTCTTTCATGAAGGCCTGTACGCGGTCGGGGATGGTGCCGAAGTAGTGGTCGTCCATCTGCTGGTTCTTGGCAGAGTCGTGGCCCATCAGGGTGCGTCCTGTAAGCATCAGGTCGGGACGTGCGCTGTAGAGTCCCTCGTCAACGAGGAAATACTCCTGCTCCCATCCAAGGTTGCATGTAACCTTTTTTACTCTCTGATCGAAATAATGACAAACCTCAGTTGCGGCAGTGTTCACAGCGTGAAGGGCACGCAGCAGCGGAGCCTTGTAGTCGAGAGCCTCGCCGGTGTAAGAGATGAAGATAGTAGGAATACACAGCGTGTCGTCCATGATGAACACGGGTGATGTGGGATCCCAGGCTGAATATCCGCGTGCCTCGAAGGTGTTTCTGATACCGCCGTTGGGGAACGAGCTTGCGTCAGGCTCCTGCTGTACGAGCAGCTTGCCCGAGAACTCCTCTATCATGCCGCCCTTGCCGTCGTGCTCTATGAAGGCGTCGTGCTTCTCGGCAGTGCCTTCTGTAAGCGGCTGAAACCAGTGAGTGTAGTGTGTAACGCCGTTCTCCTCGGCCCACTGCTTCATGCCGGCAGCCACTGCATCGGCTATAGAGCGGTCGAGTCGCGAACCGTTGTCAATGACATCAATGAGCTTGTCATATACATCTGCAGGCAGGTACTTATACATCTTTGCCCTATTGAAGACATACTTGCCGAAGTATTCTGACGGGCGTTCCAGCGGAACCATTACTTCCAGCGGCTTTTTCTTGAAAGCCTCTTCAACAACCTGAAATCTTAAGTTTGTCATTGTTAAAAAGTTTTATTTATTATACTTATGCCTATTCTTTATCTGAAAACATATGCAAAGATAATGCTAAATTTCATTATGACACCTTTTTATGAGATAAATGTTGCTTTTTTTTACATTCATAGCGCAATTTATAATACAAAGTAAGTCTTTCGCAGACTTAAATTGGCATAGCATGCGCCACACGCCACCACTCACCCACATGTCATTGACGCCACGTCGCCCGGTGTGTACTTACGCCCGTCAAGCAGAAACCTTACGGCCCGGCGTCCTGCCGCATTCTACTTCTGCATCCACAGACTTATGCGGCGCATGGCCTCCTTGCAGTCTTCACGCTCACCGAAGGCTGTAAGCCTTACGAAGCCTTCGCCGCTCGGACCGAAGCCTACGCCCGGCGTGCATACCACCTGCGCTCCATAGAGCATCTGCTCAAAGAACTTCCAGCTGTCAATGTTGCCCGGAGTCTTCACCCAGAGATACGGAGCGTTTACGCCGCCATACACCTTCAGTCCTAAAGATGTCAGCGTCTCGCGCATTATCTTGGCGTTGTCCATATAGTATTTTATAGTCTCCCTTACCTGCTCCTTGCCTTCGGGGGTATATATAGCCTCGGCTGCGCGCTGGCTTATATAGCTTGTGCCGTTAAACTTGGTGCACTGCCTGCGATACCACATCGGATTCAGCGGATAGCGCTCCTTGCCGTCTATGCTGGCAGCCGTAAGTTCCTTGGGCACAACCGTATAGCCGCATCTCACGCCGGTGAATCCTGCCGTCTTCGAGAAACTTCTGAACTCTATAGCAACCTTGCGCGCCCCTTTTATCTCATAGATTGAATGGGGAATGTCGTCGTCCTGAATATAAGCCTCGTATGCAGCGTCATAGAATATCAGAGTGTCGTTTTTCAGCGCATAGTTCACCCACTTGCGCAGTTCTTCCTTCGTTATAACGGTTCCCGTAGGGTTGTTCGGATAACACAGGTATATTATGTCGACACGCTGGTCGGGTATCTGTGGCACAAAGTTGTTCTCTTCCGTGCATGGTATGTAGGTAACGTTGCTCCACTTGCCGTCAACAAGCGCACCAGCCCTGCCGCACATCACGTTAGAGTCGACATATACGGGATATACCGGATCGGTAACGCCGAAGTTGTTGTCCCAGCGCACCAGCTCGCCAATGTTACCCGTGTCGCTCTTTGCACCGTCGTTGACGAACACCTCACTCGGGTCGATATGTATGCCGCGCGAAAGATAGTCGTTCTTCACGATAGCCTCACGCAGGAACATGTATCCCTGTTCAGGACCGTATCCGTGAAAGCCTTCCCTGGTGCTCATCTCTTCAACGGCCTTGTGCATGGCCTTGATAACAGCAGGACACAGCGGACGCGTAACGTCGCCGATGCCAAGGCTTATCACGTTGGTCTTCTGATGCGACACCTTAAAGGCATTCACCTTTTTCGCAATGTCGGCAAACAGATAGTTTTTTGTCAGTTTTAGATAATGTTCGTTTATTAATGCCATATTTATTTTTATTGATGTTTAAGTTATTTTCTTTTCTATGTTGTGACTGTTCCTAATTCCGGCCTCTGCCTGTTTCTAAAAATTCCTGATACAATCTTTTGTCTTTAAAAAACTCACCTAATCTGATTTATGCTTATATCCGCAGACCTTATCAAGGAAGCGGTATCTCGCCGTCAAACACAAATTCGGCACCGCCAGTAAGATAAACATGATTGTCAGTTTCTCGCCATTCAATTTCGAGCGTGCCTCCGTCCATCACGACCTTACTGCTGCAGCCTGCCACTCCGAGCTTTGCCGCCGCAACAGCCGTGGCACATGCCCCGGTGCCGCATGCCATCGTTATGCCGCTTCCACGCTCCCACACCCTTGTACGCAGCGTGTCTTTCTCAACGAGATGGGCAAACTCTATATTACAGCGTGCAGGGAAAGCCTCGTGATGCTCCAGCAAGCGCCCGTAGGTATCTACGTCGGCAAGGCCTTCAGCGTCCGTGAATATCACGAAATGCGGATTACCCATCGACACAAACGTGCCTTTAAAGAGTTTGCCGCCGGCTTCAAGCATGCCTCCCGCCTCGGCGTCTGTCCTAGGCACAAACTGTCCGGCCACATCAAAGCGCGGCTCAAGCATATCTACGGTTACGCTGTCAACCTTCTGTCCGCAGACATGCAGGTTCAGAGTTTTTATTCCTGAAAGAGTTTCGAGGCGTATAGTACGACTCGACGTCATGCCTTTTTCATAAAGATACTTTCCAATGCATCTTGAGGCATTGCCGCACATCATTGCTTCAGAACCGTCGGCATTGAATATGCGCATGGAAAAGTCGGCATCGGCAGACACAGGACGCCCTATCAGCACCAGTCCGTCGCTGCCTATGCCCTTATGGCGCGAACTCCACTTTATGGCAGCCTCAACAGGAGAAGGAATATTATACAGCAACGTATTAACATAAATATAATCATTCCCGGCTCCGTGCATCTTCGTAAATCTAATCATTGTTGGTGTCATTATGATTATCTTTTCACGTTAATGTTTTCTTTTTGCATGATCTTCAATGCAAATTTACAACATCTTGTGAAACATAATAACACTTTAATCAATTTTTTACATTACTTTATACAAAATATTACGTTTTATTAATAAATATGCAATATTTATTATAAATCATTACAACAAATAACCACATTCAATACAAATCGTCAGCAAAGTAAAAAGTTTAGATTACCGAAAAACAACATCAAAAATCCAAAAATATCCATTAAAATTAATGGGTTATAATAACAAGGTTACACGAACAGGCTTATTGACAAAAAACCGGCTCTTGTCTCGCTTTGGACAAGAGCCGGTTGTATCTTATAATAACGCTATATTACAAAGGCGTTAAACGTACGGAATTTATCAGTTTTCTTTACTTTTTCATCCGCATGTTGAGCTGATAAATGGCGGGCAGGAATATGAACATAGAGAATATCAGCGACAGCACCACACTCTTCTGATTGCCGCCGAAAAGTCCGTCGAGACTGCTCATCGAGGCTATATGCGGGAACAGCGTGCACAAGACATACACCACGGTGTTGTTTACCCAATGGACGGCCACACCGGGCAGGATGCTCCCCGTGCGGTAATACATCCAGCCGAGCAACAGACCAATGAGGAAGGCATGGGGCATCTGGGCAGGATTTAGATGGATGACGGCAAACACGGCGGCTGATATCAATATGGCCACCCACGGACGCGAGAAACTGCCGAGAAGCGACTTGAGGATGGCGCCGCGGAACACGGTCTCCTCTACAAACGGAACCAGCAGGCAGAGCACAAAATAGCCATACTGGCTGCTCATGAGCTGGCGGAATGTTTCTTCTGACGTGTTGGCCAAGTCAGGCATAAGGCTCTGAAGCCACACCGAAGGCAGCAGAGTGCCGAGCGAGGCTATGCCGCTCCAGAAGAATATGCCCCACTTGCCTGAACGCAGATAGGCAGGCGAGAGCACGGCCCACTTGCGCCAGACAAACAGCGCAAGCGTGAGGGCGCTGTAAACGGCGCACGAAAGTATCTGCATGGGGGCGGTTATCAGCTCAAGCTTCTGACCGTTAAGCACGGCGAGCACGTCTGACGAGGAATGGCCGGCGGCGAGAAGCCACACGGCAAACACCGCCCACGACACGAAATACTGTATGCAGATGAATGCAAACAGATATAATAATGCTTTCTTCATTTCTTGAATTTATGTGATAAAACTATGTTTTAACAGGAAAAATACGTGCGAATGAGCGCATCGCACTTAGCAATCACGCCCTTTCGAGTATCTTTTCGGCAGTTTCGCGGTCGAGCCACAGCTGGTCTACGAGCTTTTTGATTGAGCAGAACTTCTGCTCGTCGCGCAGGCGGTGATAGAACAGCACGTCTACCTGCCGGCCGTAGATATCTTCCTCAAAGTCGAAGATGTTAACCTCGAGCGTGGTTTCATGACCGTCAAAGGTTGGCCTTGTGCCGATGTTCATCATGCCGTTGAGCAGACCGTCGCAGCCCTCCACCCTTACTTTCACGGCATAAACGCCATGCTCGGGTATCAGCTTCTGCGCATCGTCCACCTCAATGTTGGCCGTAGGAAAACCCAGTTTGCGTCCCTCACGGTAGCCGCCCTTCACCTTACCTGAAAAGAAGTAAGGATAGCCAAGGCACATGGCTGCCATGTCGGCCTCGCCTCCGGAAAGGAATGTGCGTATAACCGAGGAGCTTACGTTGACGCCGTTGAGCACGAAAGCATTGCCGCGCACCACCTCGATGCCTATCTCGCGGCCGTAACCCACATAGTCGTCAAAGCCTTCGGTGCGGCTGTGGCCGAAGCGGTTGTCGTAGCCCATGATGAGTTTTCTTACGTTCAGGCGGTCGCGCAGCACGTCGCGCATAAAGTCGTAGGCCGTCATGGCAGCCATTTCGCGGTCGAAGTGGAGCACTACGCAGTTGTCGGCACCGGTCTTTGACAGCAGTGCCAGCTTCTCGTCGAGCGTAGACAGCAGCTTGGGCTGAAACTCCATGTTGAGCACCTGGCGCGGATGTCGGTCGAAGGTTATCACCGTCGACTGCAGTTCAGGGCTGGCCGCCGCGCAGTCGGTTACAGACTTTATGAGATACCGGTGTCCGCGGTGAACGCCGTCGAAGAATCCGATGGTGGCCACGCAGGGCGCCATCTCAGCGCTGTCGGTATCTGTAAATATAGTTCTCATAAGCTACTTTACGGTTATTATTTCACACACGGTCGAGCCATTCGTCGCCCGTAAGGTTAAGGCTCATCATGCCCAGCTGGCTGGCTGCAGCACAGTTTACGGGCGAGTCGTCGATAAACAGTGTCTCGTAGGCAGCCATGCCCGAGTCCATGAGCACCTTGCCGAATATCTGCGGGTCGGGCTTCAGCATGTGCATACGGTACGACAGATATGTCTTCTCAAAATAGTCGTCAACATCCATGCCGTCATTCCTGAACATGCCGTCCAGGGCCTTCTGCCAGTGTATGGGGTTGGTGTTGCTCAGCAGCACCATGCGGTAGCGCCCCTTGAGACTTGTCAGTTTTTCGAGCCGCCGGCGGGGTATGTCTGTCAGCAGTGCGTTCCATGCCTCGCAGATGTCTGCATCGTCAGCATTGCAGCCGGTGCAGATGCGTCTCACCTCGTTGCAGAACTCCTCAACGCCGGTGTTGCCCACCTCAAGGTCGTGAAACAGGTCTTCCTGACGGCACTCGTCAACGTACCTTACTATCTCGTGTGCTCCAATCTTGTCGAAAGCCTCGATACAGCGATGCTTGTCAAGATTGACAAGCACGCCGCCGAAGTCGAATATTATGTTCTTTATTTCTTGCATCTCAGCCTCTTTATTCCGCGCCATATCTCACCTACCCACATTACTATGGATGTTGCGCCGATTATGGTTATCCATTCCATGGCCGACAGCGGTTCCGTGCGGAACATCTTGCCGCCGAAGGTTACGATGAGCCACTGGCCCGCAAGGATGAACAGCAGAACGAGCAGCAGACCGTTGTCGTGCTTGAAGTCGTGGAACGCCGAATGGTTAGAGCCGAACGACTTGGCGTTGAACAGATTCCAGAACTGCAGCATGACGAACGTGGTGAAGAATATCGAGAGTTCATGTATATGAAGGTCGGCACCGCTCGACAGACTGTGCAGGAGCAATGCGAACAGCACGGCAAAGAATGCCAGGCCGCAGAACACGATGCCCTTGGCCATGCCGCGTGTGATGATAAAGTCGGTGCGCTTGCGCGGTTTCTCCTTCATCACCTCCTCCGACGGCGGCAGAGATGCCAGAGCCAGTGCGGCAAAGGTGTCCATTATGATGTTAACCCACAATATCTGTGTGACGGTGAGCGGCATCTCTGTTCCTATCACTGAGCCGCAAAGCACGAGCAGCAGAGCCGTAACGTTTACTACGAGCTGGAAGAACAGGAAGCGCTGTATGTTGCGGTAGAGCGAGCGGCCCCACATAACGGCGTTGACAATGCTGCGGAACGAGTCGTCTATCAGCGTCATGTCGCTGGCCTCCTTGGCAACCGACGTTCCCGAACCGAGCGACAGGCCCACATGGGCGTGGTTGAGCGCAGGGGCATCGTTGGTTCCGTCGCCTGTAACGGCCACCACGGCGTCGTGTTTTTGCAGCAGGTTCACAAGGCGCTGCTTGTCGGTCGGCCTTGCACGGCTCATCACTTTCAGCTTCATCACACGGTTGAAAGCCTCATCGTCGCTCAAAGCGGCAAAGTCGGGACCTGTTATCTGAGCCTCGGCAGGCGTATCGGCATCCCAGATGCCTATCTGGCGGGCTATCTCGATAGCTGTGGCCGATGTGTCGCCGGTTACTATCTTAACGGTTATACCTGCGTCGATACATTCCTTCACGGCTGCGGGCACGTCGGGACGTATCGGGTCGCTTATGGCAGCCACGGCCTGGAACGTAAGGTGGGCGTCGGGCGTCAGATTGGCAGTGTCGATGTCGTCGCCGTTGCCGAGCACCTTATATGCAAACGCCAGTGTACGCATGGCCTGGTTCTGATATCCCGTAAGGCGCTCGCGTATCTCGTTGCGGCGCGCGTCGTCTATGTCGCAGAACTTGGCGACAATCTCGGGCGCACCTTTCACGAAGAGCACTCGCTCAGAGCCGCGTTTAACTATTGTTGCCATATACTTGCGTTCGGTAGAGAACGGCAGCTGATGCTCTATGTTGTCTGCCTGGCGCAGCGCCTTATAGTCAGTCTTGTTCTTCTCGAGCCACAGCAGCAGGGCCACCTCTGTCGGGTTACCTATACCCTTGCCGCCTTCTTCGTCGAGATGTGCGGTTGTGTTGTATGCTATGGCTTCGTTAAACAGAGCAGCGTCGTCGGCATACATTGCCATGTCGGCCACCTGCATCTTGTTTTGCGTCAGCGTACCCGTCTTGTCGGTGCATATCACCGTAACGGCACCCATAGTCTCGCAGGCATGGAGCTTGCGCACAAGGTTGTTGTTCTTGAGCATGCGGCGCATGTTGAGAGCCAAACTGAGCGTAACGGCCATAGGCATGCCCTCGGGCACAGACATCACGATGAGCGTAACGGCCATCATGAAGTATTCGAGCACCACCTTCACCATGCCGAGATAGTTGTCCGAATGCCACAAGTCATGCGGATCGGTCAGTATGTCGCGGCCGAGGAATATCACAAATGCTGCCACTGATATGCCCACACCAAACTTGCTTATCATCTTGGCAAGCTTGTCGAGCTGCATGTTCAGCGGAGTTTTAACCGAAGTCATCTCCGTACTTGAGCGTGCCACCTTGCCTATTTCAGTAGCATCTCCAACCTCAGTAACCTGATACACGCCGCGGCCGTTCATCACCATAGTGCTGCGCAGCACCTTCGACGAGGGATAAGTGGCCTCCTTGTCGTTCTTGTCGGGGTCGGCATGCTTTGTTATTATAGGCTCGCCGGTGAGCGACGACTCATCAATCTGCAGGTCGGTCGACTCGATAAGCGTTCCGTCGGCAGGTATCTCGTCGCCGACTTCTATTATAACAATGTCGCCCACGACAATGTCCTTGCGTGCCACCTGCACCACCTTGCCGTTACGGCGCACCTTTACGGGCGACTCCTCGCCTAGAGCCGTAAGCACATTAAACTTCTTGGCTGCGTCCATCTCGAAGTAAAATCCGATGGTGGTGGCAAGGATTATGGCAAGGATAATGCCGATAGACTCAATGTAGTTGTTCTCGATTACGGCAAGACCGAGCGAGATAACAGCTGCAAAAAGTAAGATTTTGATTATCGGATCCTTGTATTTTTCAAGATAAAGTTTCCACAAGGGTGTCCTCTCCGGGGGTGTAAGCACATTCTCGCCATGCGCCGAACGGCTCTTTTCCACTTCATTATCCGTCAGCCCGGGCTGATTGGTGAATAATGGGTTAAATTCGTTACTCATTTAAGACGTATAAATAATGAATTGATATTATAATCCGACTTGAACATCACAGACCCGTCAAGACCCGTAAGCCTCATTATGAGTCCGTTAATTTTACATTCTGCAAAGTTAACATAATTCGCTGAATTGTATCAACGAGACGCCCACAATCATGGTTTTTTAACGAATATTTTACCGCAAAACAACTTTTCTTCGTCATTTAAAGCATATTTTGCAAAAAATATTTGGTTATTTGAATAAATAGCTATACCTTTGCACACGAAAACTTAACACCGCAAGGTTTAAGAGGGCTTTTAGCTCAGTTGGTTAGAGCAACAGACTCATAATCTGGAGGTCCCAGGTTCAAGCCCTGGATGGCCCACCGAAAAGAATCAGCGACTTAGATATTTATCTTAGTCGCTGATTTAATTTTTAATAATACGAGGCGAAAATGTCGATATTCTAAATAAAATGACATTTCACTCAATCCTATTATTTTACATTATAGCAAGCTCATAACTTTGGATAAAATAAAAGGCATCACTTGATTATGAAACCAAATGATGCTTTAGATATAGAGTATTTATCGGGTGTTGACGCAAAGTAAGAGTCGGAACAAGATAAGCTGTGCTACATACATTTTTTAATAAAAACCATGCATCACCTTGCAATCAATGCAATTCATATTTTACACTAAACAGAACCTCACGACCACGCAACGGCATGGAATAATATTGGTAGTTTAATCCTGTAAAAGACGCTTCTACGTACTCGTGCCTATCAAAGACATTGCTCAGCGTAAGACCAAGCTCGATATGGTTGACCGGATTATAGGTCATACGAAAGTCAACAAAAGTGTTGCGGTTATATTGGCCTCTCTCTGTTTCGGTTGACGTGTATTCGCAGTCTATCTCCATAGATATTTTTTTCAATGGGTAGACATACAGCCTGAGTGCTTCGAACCAGCTTCTGAGCGAATATCCGGCACTGTTCTGATATTTGTCCTGCCATGAAAGATTAAATGTGGTCTCGTTTGAAAGCTGAAGCCATGACAACTTGTTCCATCTTAAATTGAGCGACGGCGAAAGGATGTTTGATTTAACGGTCTGCTCCACATTGTTTTGCATAACAGGCAGTTCATTTCTTGTATAGTTTATTCTGCCGTTGACAGAGAAGCCAATGTCAGAGAACGTCTTGTCGGCGGAAGTCTGCACAATAATCATGCGTGAATCAGTGTCTTCCCAAACCGGCGTTATCAACGTATATTTCTCTCCGTAACTATAATGATAACGATAGTCGTTCTTTATCCATGACGCCGATGCAAGAATATTCCATGTGAACATTCTTACGAAGTCGACATAATTAAGCGAGAAAGAAAGACTGGACGTGCGTTTCCAGCCGATTCGGTCAAATGGAACCATGCGTGTGTGGTAACCTGTCAAGATGCTGTCAGAGTATAATATTGAGTTGTCGGCGTCTTCATTCAAGCTCCCGTTTATTTTCAGGCGCCATGACGGAGAAAAATCATGCCGCCAAAGTATTGACGGAGAAACGTAGACTTTTGTGTCGTTTGTGTCTGTATGCCGCCAAGGCACTGAAGAGTAGAAGACATTAACAGGCACATCGAGCGTAACAGATCCGGATGCATATACTATTGCGTAGTTGAACCCGATGTTGTTGAGCAGATAATAATTTTGCATAAATCTGCTTGAAGCCTCCTTTAGCCTGTCACGGCGATACTCCATGCTGTATTTCAGTCTGATGCGGTTACCCCAAAGCGGCAATGACGTAGATACGCTGTTACGCGTAAACATACGCTGGAGAATTATCCTCTCGCCTGTATTGTATGTCGATGTCGAGTCGTCAACTCCCATAGTCTCGCTCCTTCGCAAATATCGTGTCAGTGAGTTTATTGAGTAAACAAGATTTCCGGCATTAAGAATCATCTGCAGTTTATTCTGCACGTAAGACGTATGCCGCCCTACCCGCTCCTGCAAAGGCAATCCGTTGCTGCTCATCCAGTTTAAATTGTCTGTATACGACAACTCCCCCGAAAGCTCGTCAATAAGATAAGTCTTTGGAGCGTTAAGCTCGTAGCGCAAGTGCGGCATGAGGGTAAACTCGTGCGATTTTCTTTTGTTGCTCTCGCTGAGAGACATGGCCGGTGAGCCTCCGTAATAATTGTAAGTACTGTCGGACAACTGGTCGCTCGTGCCGTAATAAGTGATGTTGGTGCGTAAATTGCCGTAACGCCCTATTCGGCGCAGATGGTTAATTCCAACTGAATAAGACTTGTTGCGCAGATACCTTTTCTGCATGATTGGCAGATAGACGTCTGAAGACGTTTTGATGATATTTTCGGGCAACGAGATATAGTTGTCCATATCGGTAACGTCAATATGGTCTAATGTATTGTCGCTGATGCTCTCGCCTGTGTTGTTCATTTTGGCGGTGACCAGCATCTGGTTCTTGGGAGCAATGTTTATAATGGTCAGAAGGTTGTTCCACAAAGTGTTCTCAAAGCCCCCGATGCCCCCTTGTATTTCACCGAAAGGCCTCAACTTATAGTCGCGTTTCAGCTTGATGTTAAGCGTTGCGCGCTCTGACGGTGTGTTGTCTTTCAATGCTCTTATTGGCTGGTCGTTCTCCATTATCTGTACTTGCGCCACCGCGTCAACGGGCAGATTTCGCGTGGCCTGGTTATAACGGTTGCCGAGCAAGTCTTGCCCCTCGATATTAAAACGGTTGATGGAGTTACCCCTGTAAGATATGGTTCCATTCTCCGACACCTCTATTCCCGGAAGTTTCTTTAACACGTCCACAAGATAATGATCGTCCTTTCCGCGGAACGATGACACATTATAATTTAATGTGTCTCCGACCTGTCGTATAGGCTTCATCTTGACGGTAACCTCAGGCAACTTCATCTCACGCGAAATAGAGTCTTTGGCAGTTTGTCCGAAAGAACATACAGGCACTAAAAGCAACAGAAAAACAACCAGATGCCTCATTTATTCAAGTTCTATGGGGTTATAAGGACGACTGTGACTTTGTTTCTTCATATCTCCTGAGAACTGGATACCTGGAGACGACAATTTAAAGGCTTTCAGTATGTCGCGTTGCTCATTCTCCACTGCCCGGAACACATTTTTCCGCGTAGTACGTATTATATTTTTTTCAGCATTCAAATATATCGCAACGCCAGACTGAAGGTTCTCCAGACCATTAAGAGTGAAACGATAATTGTCTTTTGTATCTCTGATGTCGAATATAAGCCCCGGAAGTCCCGAAAAGAGATACGGCCCTGCCTGCAGATGATATGCCGGAGCATACCATGCAGTCCATTCACGTCCGCCGAAGGTACATGATGCTTTCTTGCACGGCACATCGCAAATCACGGTGTCACCATCTGCCAGTTTCCAGTTTATTACGGGCTGCGGTTCTGTATATTCATATTTATTTATATTATCCACCTGTATTGTAGCCTGCCCCGTTCTTTTGTCAATGACAAGAGGATACTTATAAGCAATATTTTTCATGATGCCCATTACCTTAGAAAATAATGTCATTGGTGATTGTTTGGCGTAATAAAGAGAGTCATTGATATTATCTGACATCAACCGGTAATAGTCCATAAAGCCAAGACAATATTTGCCTACCAACAAGATAGTCTGCCCTTCAGTACGTTTACTCTTCAGCGAATCCCTCCTAAACGAATATTCATAATATATCTTTGTATAAGCCGTATCAAACACATTTTTCTCTATTGGTTTTATTGGAGGCAGGTCAGCACTGGATATTGTCTGTGCATAAGACGCCACGGTTGCAAAGACAGCTGCAAACAACGCGCATAAGAACAATCTCTTCATATCTTTATTATCTTTTATTTTTTGTAAACCTACTCGTATAGCTTTTTGGTTTCCGCTCCTTTTATTACAGTGTGGTTGTTTTATAATATCATTTACTTGACTTTATCAAACATCATGTTAACAACAATCATGGCGCATAACCGTCGTTGCCGAAATATCAACATCAAATTCATGATAAAGGAATTTACTGTTACAAAATAACTAAATATTATAGTTATAACAATAGCATTAGTATTAATAAAAGTAAAAGCGGCCATACATTTAACTAAAGCACTTAGTCTGTTAACATTAAACGCTCATTGTTTAACTAATATTTATAGTTTGGCATAACTTTCGCTAGCCAATAAATCTTCATCAATTGGACATATTGCCTTACAAACCATAAAAAAGTTTTTAAAGAAACTCATCACTCGTCACATCTGCATGTAATAATTTGACATTCAATCTATTACGATGTGACGAGTTGACTTTCCAACTCGTCACACTATCGGCTGTCTCCATGTTATGTGATGAGTTTGGCCGGCAACTCATCACGCTATAACACGCTGAGCGACAACAGGTTAAGCTGCAATGTGACGAGTGACGAGTTTCTTTTAAAAATATATTCGCCCGTATCATCAACATAGAAACATAAACATTGCAACAAGAATGTGCAGCAGACGTTATAAATGCCATTATATTAAAATCTGTATAAAACAAAACGCTGACATATAAAAGCATGCCTTTTACACCGCAAAACATGACCTTTCAGCATGCAAAAGGACACGTTTTAATAAGCCATTTGATGCCTTTTGCTAAAACGATATTATTTCAAGACATTATATGTCTACATTGCAAAATCACATCTTCATGCTAAAAAATAAAATTGTGTATTGGACTTAAGATTAAGGCACAATTCCATAAACAAAGCAGAACATTACAACTTCTGAATTCTCTGTCTAAAGTCTTCAATAAGTTTCTTTATCGTCTCATTCTTGTATGAAACATCTTCATAGAGGTATTCACCGGGAGAAGACATAATGAAATAATCTCCGGGGCGTCCGCATTCAGACAATGTAGCCAAACCTAAAGACTTAAAGTCATCATCGACCAACTCCATTCCCAAATCTTCTTTCAGCACCTTTTGCACAGCTTCGTCAGGGATGTTATAAATGCCTTTGTCTGCCATCAGATAAACAATATATTTACTCGGGCCTGAATTGGCACGACAAATAGGTGATTCCAGCATATCCAGGAAATTTATTTCAGGTTTCTTTATTTTCATTGCCAAGACAATGTCCGGACTCTTATATCCCCTCTCCACTTTATTCTTCAGCGCATAATAATAATGAAGTCTGTCGCGTGAAAAATTTCTGTAGAAATAAGGATCATACTGCACGCAGGTTTCATCACGGCCTTCAAGCCCGAGAATCTGCTCCAGTTTACGAATCTCGGCATTAAGTCTCTCGCGCTTTCTTGCAACGGCAGGTATACGGTTATAAATCTTCTTTACACCATCTGCCAACATTACAAATGGAACACTCAATACAAATCCAGCCAAAACGCCTCCAACGACAACATTGTCCACCAGCTCATCCTTATCAATTTTCTTAAATTTCATAGTCTATTTTGTCATAAAATTTGTTTTCACCTTTATCACCTTCTGCATCTTCACCCATAAAGGCACATTCTGCAGAATCGAAGTTAATCAAGAGATTTATATCAACCGCATTTATCATCATCACACGCAAACCCGCAAATAGCACATATATCGCCTTACAAAGTTAATACATTCAACCGATGTTCAGTTGACGCACATATCCTGACCGTCATCATCAGCATTCAGTTTTGTATATATCATCTTGCTCTCAACCTTACGTTCATAGGCCACCTTCATCAGGTCGTTATAATTATCGTTGAGCAGATTGCAGGTAGCCAGCAGGAAATTAGCAAAGACATCCAGACTAAGTCCGTCTTCTGGCACGTTAATCATGGCCTGTGCCATAAGCCTGCAGTCGTCTACAGACAGATACATGTGTGCCTGATTAAACGCCATATAGTGTATCTCGTTAAAATATTCTATCACAATAATTTATTATTTTTTGATTAACGATACAATAGTAATCATATTTTTTATATATTTGCAATATTTATTACTGTTTTAAATTACTATTAATGTTATGAATAACTTAACTAAATTTCTATTAATCGTATTGATATTTTTTTGCTTTTATTCATGTAAAGACAAAGAGACTCCAATTGGAGAATTAGAAGAAATAAGTATTGACCTAAAAAACAATAGTAATACATCTGTCTCTTATACACATCTCCGAGCCCACGAGACTAGCGCTCATCT